>Ga0126342_10010316_pt1 | contig 16711 bp, 20 predicted proteins | sample Cyp1metagenome_FD_92528 | JGI IMG/M metagenome (GOLD analysis project Ga0126342, IMG submission 92528) | Coral microbial communities from Lord Howe Island, Old Settlement Bay, Australia - Cyphastrea 1 metagenome | ecosystem: Host-associated > Invertebrates > Cnidaria > Coral ... | reverse complement strand
TGGCAGGTGTTGTGCTGGCGATGTTGTTGTGCTGGTGATTTCGTTGTGCTGGTAATTTCGTTGTGCTAGTGATTTCGTTTGTGCTGGTGATTTTGTTGCGCCGGTCGACTTTGTGCAAGCTTTGTGGTACACAGTAGTACGGGGCTTCGGCGCAGCCCCAAGTCAGCTTCAACAGAGTTCCGGAGAAGGTTCCGGAGAAAGTCTTGGAGGCTTTGGTGCAGAGCCAGGTCAGGTCCAACAGGGTTCTGGAGAAGGTTCCGGAGAAGGTCGGCGAGGCTTTGGTGCAAAGCCAGGTCAAGTTCAACAGGGTTCCGGAACAGGTTCTGGAGAAGGTTCCGGGAGGATTGGTGCAGAGCCAGGTCAAGTTCAACAGGGTTCCGAAGAAAGTTCCGGAGAAGGTCCGAAGCCGTCAAGTTCAACTTGGTGCAGAGCCAGGCCAAGTTGCGGAGAAGGTTCCGGAGAAGGTTCTGGAGAAGGTCGGGGAGCAGAGCCAGGTCAGGTTCAACAGAAGTCCGGAGAAGTTTCGGGAGAAGGTCGGGGAGTCTTTATGCAGAGCCAGGTCAAGTTCAACAGGCTTTGGTGCAGAGCCAGGTCAGGTTCAACAAGGTTCCGGAGAAGGTTCCGGAGAAGGTGTGGGAAGCTTTGGTGTAGCCAGGTCAGGTTCAACAGGGTTCCGGAGAAGGTTCCAGCGCTTGGCTTCGCAGCACGCTTCAAAAAAAATTGTAAAAATAGGACGTTGCGGCTGTTGGGATTCCACCGAAGATTATTTTAAGTATTCATCTTCGTTTGAAAGTATCATTTTGTACTGCGTGGGCCAATTCAAAATTGAGAACATTGTATTTCGAGCGGGCGGAACTTAAACGATCGTTTTTCAATCACCCTGGGAAAAAGTTTGGAAATTGTTCTTGATCAAGCAAGTCCATGTCCTTACGGTTTGGAAACAATTTTTCAACTCTGCCACTAGCATGCGGGAAGGCCTTCCAAGATTGAACTAGTGATGGAAGCACTGTGCCTCCACTGGAAGTTTCGCGCCCATTTCCAACGATTTTCATTGGTTCCCCCCATAGGATTTTTTTTGGGGGGTAAAAGCGATAAGTTTCCATTTTTTCAATTTTTTTTATGTGGAGTCCAGTTGCTGAATGCCTACGACCACAACGCGGCTGTTCACAACAAACCTACGTAACATCAAACCTACGTTCGAGGCCGTTCGCACATGTTCACAACATGCACAAGCGTAGCAACATATTCCATCAGCGTAACATCATTCCTTTGTTCGCGTATGTTAACAACATACGCAAGCGTCGCAACATATTTATATTCCCGCAAATGCCAAGGAACGTTAATAGCCCCACCCCACCCCACCCTGTTTGTAACGTGGCATCATGCTGGTGTGCAAGCGCCAAGGAACGCTATTACCCCCACCCCACCCCGTCTCTAACGTAGCATCATGTTGGTGTGCAAGCGCCAAGGAACGTCATTAGGTGTTATTAGCCCCACCCCACCCCACCCCACGTTCTTAAGATATGAACAACACGTTAGTTCAGCTGGTGTAAATGCAGATCCGTGGTTTCCTTTTGTAGTTGTACGGTTCTTGTGCCCAGCGCAAACAGATTCGAACATTAAGTTAATCAAAATTTTCTGGGGGCAATGTGATCCAAAAAACAAAAACAAAAAAAAGGTGGTATCCCCAACAGCTGCAACGACTTTTTTTGACAAATCTTTCTGAAACGTGCTGCCAAGCCGCTGGAAACACCTCATCTGGGTTTCCGTGAGTTGACTGGCCGCAAATCCTGTTGAACCTGACCAGGTTCCGAACCAAACATGCCAGACCTTCTCCGGAACCCTGTTGAACCTGACCTGGCTCTGCACCAAAGCCTCGCCGACCTTCTCCGGAACCTTCTCCAGAACCCTGTTACTCTGCACCAAAGCCTCCCAAACCTTCTCCGGAAACTTCTCTAGAACCCTGTTGAACTTGACCTGGCTCTGCACCAAAGCCTCCCGGAACCTTGTCCAGAACCTTCTCTGAAAACTTCTCCGGAACCCTGTTGAACCTGACCTTGCTCTGCACCAAAGCCTTGCAAACCTTCTCCGGAACCTTCTCCAGAACCCTGTTGAACGTGACCTGGCTCTGCACCAAAGCCTCCCGGAACGTTCTTCGGAACGGTGTTGGGCCTGAACTGCTTTTGCACCAACGCCTCCCATTCCTTCTCCGGAACCTTCTCCGGAACCTTCTCCGGAACCTTCTCCGGAACGTTCTCCGGAACCCTGTTGAACGTGACCTGGTAAATCCATGTTGGTGTCCTTGGGTTTGTCATGCTCGGCGATTGTGTTGTTCAAAATTCCAAAGTGTTTCAAAGTGATTCATGTTCAGATTCGCTCGATTCGTGTTTTGACAACGAATTGCTTTCTCAGCGCTGTCCAATTCTTAGAGGTTTCTCCTTTAACGCAAAAAATGGTTGTTTTTTTCCGAACAACATGTCTTCGTTTTTTTTTAGGAACCCTGTAAGACTATCTCAGCACTGCCCGGGAGTAATTTGTTCGCAAGTTCTTGTTTTTTTCTCGAAACCAAACTCATTCCAAATGAGTCCCTATTTGTTGGGTTTTGATTTCGGGGGAACCCTGAGGTTGGTTGATGGTTCCCGTTCTTTCCCGGAAATGGTTGTCTGGAATGCAGTAGGGAAGTGTGACGTTGTACGACCTTTTTCTGGCAGATGCGTAACATTTACCCATAGCTCACATTGTTACGCAAAGCTCCCAGTGCTATAATTTCCTGAAACGCTGTTTGTTCCGTTACTTGCAACCTAGCTAGCAAAGAACAAATTGCAATTTCGACAAGCCTGCACGTATTGTACCTCATGGTCACCGATGCATTCCTATTATCATTTTTCAACATGCTGTTTCAACATGCTGAGTCAACGCGTGACTGCAACAAAAACACGCAGCCCCAATCACATTTCATGTCAAAATTTGCCATGTCACTAACAAGATTGTCCTTAGCACATCTACAAAAAATAAGGGACCCGTTTCTCCTGAACGGACCTGGGCTCTTGAAATGTAGCCAGTTGACAACATCAAAATGAAACAATTTTGCGAGACTTCCTTCAAGAATGGAAAGTTGAGTGCAGAATTGATGGCCTCGTAACAATGTACACTCCACTTGTCTAAAGTACTGCGACTTCCACGAAAAAGTGATGCCAGGTCAAACGAAGTGCTGCACGTGTCTCGCAATGTCATATCCCAAAACTGAGGATTTGATGCTCCAAAATGCAGCCCTTTTCAAGGAATCAGCGCCTCGACCTCCTAACATCTTTGATGTACAATAAGTCTCTTCCACTGCGCCTGCCCCCCTTGATCGTTTTTGTAAGGCAACTAACCTGCCAAGGCCGAAGGCTTGGGCTATGGCTGGTGGAACGTTGGCTTGGGCCAGGCGACCACAGACTTGGGTTGCCGGCGGGTCTTCCAACAAGATTTTGGCGATCTCGGCTGTGAGCCCGCTGGGCTCTGGTGCTGCTCCGCGGCGTGCACGATGCAAGTTTGTGGTCGTTGGCACTTGCACTGGGCTGCGCGGTTGCCAGTCGAGGATGGCAGAGTCGATGGGTCCATAAGGCTGCTGAGGTCTGGCTTCTGGGTTGGTGAGTTCTAGGAGAGTGCTGGCGGTTCCTGGCGCCAGTGGTTCGCCCAGCAGTGCTTGTCGCGCCCGGGATAGTTCCGAGACGCGGGTGAGGTGTATGGCCCGGTTCGCTTATGCTCGATGTTGTTTGGGGGCGGGGTGGCCATTGGCGGTGGCAAGGTACTGTCTTTGCATTATCTAAGTTCAAGATAGGTGCTTGATATCCAGCTATAAGATAGGTACGCTACGTTTGGTACGCTTGGTGCGGTTGGTACGGTACGCTTGGTGCGCTTGGTACGCTTGGTACGCTTTGTACGCTTTGGGTAGCTACGCTTGGTACGTTTAGTAAGGTACGTTTGGTACGCTTACCAACCGTACCGACCGTACCAACCGTACCAACCGTACCGTACCACATGTACCAACCGTACCGTACCAAGAAAACCAAACCTACCAGCCGTACGTACCAAACATGTTTGGATCTTACTTAAGGCCTTTACCACCTATCTTGAACCTAGCTCATCTTTGCATGCTTGTTCAGATTTGCAAGCGTCTAGGTTCTTCCCAATAGCCATGTGAAACAACTGGCATAGGTGGTTTCCAAAACAACATCACTGATCTCCAGAATCAAGTCTTGGATGGGACATTCCCTGTCTGACACCGACAAATCAATATTACAAATTAGTTTTTTCCATGAAAAAAATGATGGAAAAAAAATGTTTCATACATCTTCAAAGCCCATAACAATGGTGACGATAAATTCATGCTGGGGTATTCCCTTGCTCACCGCGAAACATGTCGCAAATATTTTTTTCCTATAAAAGAAAACTTGGTAAAAAAAACAAACAAATAGACAGTGTTTCATATAATGCATTTGGAATTTTGAAAACCGGTTTCAATGTCTACATTTGCGAGCCTCCGAACTGTTTGGAAGCGCTATGTTAAGGGTCAATGGCATAGATGACTGTCAAAAAAATAAAACCGATCCCCCAAATCAATTCCGGCATTTCCTGTCAGACCCCGAAAAATGTTGCAAACAACTGCTTTCCATGATGGGAACATGCCTTGAATGCGTGGTAACATCCGAATAGATATTATGTTTCTCGCCGGAGGTGCGGGCAGGGATTGACACAAATGTGTGCATCATAAATAGCGTGTGTGTGTGTGTGCGTCTTCGTATTTAAAAAAATCACCATGATGCCCCAACCTTGAAAACACAGCGCTCAAACAATGGCACTCACAAACTATACTGTTTGATCTACGTGTTTTGAATCCGAAACGGAGTACGTACATGCTTTCGCTTATGACAATCCTGTTCCGAAACCATTGAAGCAAACTCAAAGTTTGTGCTAGGTCTCGTTCAAAAAACACCGAAATATGGGACGAAACCATCCTGAGCCTCAAAACCCGTCGTCGTGATGCCATGCAACACCGACATGGCATCAAAACCAAATTTAAAATTATTTATTCAAACAAAATTGAAACCCTGTAAAGTTTGCAGCGCGGCCATTACGCCATGCCTGTTCGATTTCCAGGGAAGTTGCAACGGATGTCCCAAGATTTCACCACACTGTAGCCCGATATGAGCTTATCGGTCGCGGTTGCATTCGGAAACTTATGCCGTTGCATTCGGACACTTACATTCGGGCACCCTTAGTTGTATTCGGAAACTTGTATTCGGAAACTAATGCCTGGATCAAGACATGGCTCATGGATGTACATTCTCATTTGTTGCGCGTTGACGGATCATTTGTTTCTGAATATCCGACTTCGCTGGTTTCTTTCTCCGACCTCATTAGTGTCTGAATCCGAAACAAGTAGTTTCCGACTTCGAAGGCATTTGTTTCTGAATCGTTACTTTTTGGAATCCAAACACATGAATTTCTGAATCCCACCTTATTAGTTGCTGAATCATTAGTTCTGAATCCGAACACGTTAATTTCTGAATCCGAACATATTAGCTGAATCCGACCATATTACTTGCTGAATCCGAACAGCAAAGTTGTGGCATCATTAGTTGCTGAATCCACAATAATTGCCGACCGCTTGAAAATATAAATGCTCAAAACAGGAACGCTGTCGCGGTCACTTTCTGGGAAGCATGCAACGGCGGAGGAAGTAAAGTCAAGAGGTGAAAGGAAAAAGTTGCACGTTTTCAGTTTCCAAACAAAAGTTCAACCGTGCCGTGTTTTGTCGTAGGCGTGATGCCGATGATAAAAATCATCACATGCCTTTAGGCAGCGTCTGGCCATCCATCGGTTGCCCTTGGCACGCTTTCTGGTTTGTATATACAATGATGTTCAAAAAGGAAATGCGGTTGGGCATCCATCACTTCTAAACAAGTCGGCCTGGAAACCATAAATTGCGCCTGACACACACGCAGCTGACATCAAATCAAGGCGTCCAAGAGTGGCAAAATAAATGAAAAAAAATCCTCGCATGATCACGCTATGTGTGAGGAGGACCCCACCGCAACTGCGAACCTGTCGTATGGGACGGCGGTTCTTTTGTGCCAAAAGTTTTCCACGGCGTGATTGATTTCAATTGGTCCCGTTCAACTAGCAGTGTTGTGCGCTCGTTTCGTGCGCCCGTCATTCACCACCGAAAGATTAGCCGGCATGGGGAGGAAAAAAATGGATCACGCCTGAGGGGAACCATTGGGTATGGACAAAAAATGAGTTTTTCCATTTTTGCGCACAATCCATCGATAAAAATTAGAGTACGGGGGAATGCTGGTGCGTCACCGCCAGGTTGTTTGTTTTTGAGGCGTGGGAAGGGAATGTAATCCTGCACAGAAAACCGCGGCCCTTTATGCTGTGTGGACAAAGCCGATTTGATGTTAATTGCGTTTTTTTGGGGGGAACCGGTTGCTATTCGTAATCAAGTCTAGAATTCGGAGCAAACAAAGTTACATGTTGCAGTTGGCAATTGGCAATTCATCCATGAAATCTTGACAGGCAAACATGGCTATCCATGGCAACAGGAAACCATTCATTTTCACTCTTCAATATTCGCAAGGCAAGTAATCCTCACATGCGGAAAAAAGACCACACGTCATGTTGGTTTGGCCACTGTGAGATTATCCGCACGGTCCGGACAGGAAAAGGCCGACGAGTGGACGAGGAACAAAGTGACATGTTTCTCCTGCCGACCGTACTGGACGTGCAAAAAAAAAACATGAACAAAACGTTGTGCCCGTTTTTTTCTCGGATTCATCTCGCAGGAATTATTTTCCAAACCTTTCATGGAACATACTTGGGTCAGTGGTGGTGTCAAGAAGGTTTGTTTGTTTTCAATGTTTATTTTTTCTATAATTCATCCTTCGCATTGTTTTCATTGCCTAATCGTTGCTATTTTTTTTTTGTTTCAAGGGTCCATTAGCCATTGCAAAATGTGATGTTTCACATTGTTTTTGCGTGCTGGAAAAAATAAACAAAGAAACTTCCCGCACAAACTCTGTGTTGGGGAACGTGCATGTGATGGTGTGCCTGCATGAACTTTACATGGACTCGTTACTTTGCAGCCTCGCGGTGTTGTAGTTTAAATTTCATTTTTTGGTGGGGGTGCCAACGGCTATTAGTTTCCCCACCTGCCATGGCTTACTGTTCCGGAACCTCAACCAAAAAATACCGTGTTGTTTTAAGCCTCATTTCTTTCCATGAACACCGGGCACTGTCTTCCAGTTATTTACTCACCATTGCAGTCACATTTTTCTTGCGTGCATGTGCCCCGTGCAGCGTCAGCTTTAAAAAAACACTTCAGACGTGACGTGAGGTGAGGCCGGATGCCAAATGAGTTGACACAACCTGCGTTACAATGCCACACCCACGGGACACTACTTAATTAGACGTACCTGCTCCTCCGCTATCGGGTCTTCTCTTGCACCGGCAAACTACTTGATGTTAGACAGTGCGTGTGAGGTCACCTCACATATGAGGCAGGGCGGGGCCATATTAAATTTCCCTGGACATTGAACCGACTGTTGTTAGGTTGCACAACATTGCCATAATTCGGATTTTGCAGGTGGAACATGGCAGGCAAACAGTCTCCAACAATGTCAACAAAATTTGATGGGCAAACGTGGGAACTGAAAAAAATAAATGCTTCAAAATTGATTCGGTGATGTTTCATTAAAAATTTGGTGTTTCCTAAATTGCGTTTTAACAAAAACAAGTGAAATGAAATAATGTCAAAACAGACTGCGAAAACCGGTTTAAAAAAATATTGTTCCTGCCTAGATTTTGGTTTGACGATGTCAATTTCAGTTGGTTAATCGTTTCTCAAATTTCGGTCCCACAATCGTCATAAATGCGCATGTGGTACCAACGTTCCATTCTAAGTCTGTTTCACGTCCCACCCCATAGTATTTTCAACATAGGGGTGACGCATACCTCGTTTGCTTTATCATGGTTTCCTACACCGTTGTTTGTACAAAATCTGGGCATATTTGGTCACTGGCCGAGGAAAAATTAATTGCTGATTGTGATTTTGTTATGCGGTTTCTTCATGTTTCTTCGCCTTCTCCAACTGTCTACGGTTTACGACGCGCATTCCCCACTTTTTTTTGGGTAAAGTTGGTCCCTTTAGTTTACAAAACCATACCCATGTTAAAGCCTTAAAATGCAAGGTTTTCCAAATAATCAGATGCCTTATTAAACCCTTATATATTTGAAAACAGCACCTAAACAATTTGTCAAAAGGGTACCCCATGAGTGACGGAGATCCTCAATAATGTAATTGTTTCGATGGTACTCTATTGTGCACAATTTTTTGGGGGGTGAAAAGAAAACAAACCCTTTTATTCACCTTTGCTTGGGTAAAGCTAGTCCATTTACTTTAGAAAACCATATCTATGTTAAAGCCTCAAAAATGCAAGGTTTTCCAAATAATCAGATGCCTTATTAAACCTTTATTAAAAAAAAATCATCCAGACAATTTTTCAAAGGGGTACCCCATGAGTGGCCCAGATACTCAATAATATAATTGTTTGGATGGCACTCTTTTGTGCACAAAAGTTAGTGAAAAAAAACAAAACCTTTTATTCACCTTTCTTTGGGTAAAGCTGGTCCACTTACTTTAGAAAACCATATCTATGTTGAAGCTTTAAAATGCAAGGTTTTCCAAATAATCAGATGCCTTATTAAACCTTATATATTTGAAAACAGCACCTAAACAATTTGTCAAGGGGGTACCCCATGAGTGACGGAGATCCTCAATAATGTAATTGTTTCGATGGCACTCTATTGTGCATAAAACCTTTTGGGGTGATTTTTTGGATTTGAAAGGAAAATGAATTGAAAGTAAATTGATGTCAATTGAAAACCACTTGAAAGTAAATTGAAATCAATTGAATATAAACTGAAACCAATTGAAAGTAAATTGAAATCAATTGAAAGTAAATTGAAATCAGGTGAAAGTAAATTGAAATCAAATGAAAGTAAATTGAAATCAGTTGGAAGTAAGTTGAAAGCAATTGAAATCAATTTTTAAATCAATTGCAAGTAAGTTGAAATCAATTAAAAGTAAATTTTATCTAAACCCAAGAACTCGTTGCGGGTGATATGTTGAAAACAATGCGGGGGGCGAACGTGGGGGCGAACGTTGGGGCGAACGTGTGAGCGAACGTCGCGCGCACGAGCGAACGGGGAGCGAACGTGGGGGCGAACATGGGGGCGAACGTGGGGGCGAACGTGGGGCGCACAAAGGGGGCGCAAGGAAAAACAATATCACTCAACACTATGATTTATGATTAATTTGAACAGTTGACATTGTATGTGAAATGTAACTAATCATAGATATATAATGCAAAATATATCGAACGAAAATGAATATATAGCAAACATATCCTTAATCACCTCCGACAGAACATTGCAGTGAGTCCTGACTCGCTTATGATCCCACTATTTTTTCCACCCGTGGTTCTTGTGCTTGCAATGCGTGAAACCAGAGAATAAAAATGGCTGGTATGGGAAGAGACCCAGGGGTACAGCGTTTATGTCATGAGGTGGGTTTCAAATAGCGAAACGTATAGTACGCATGTTGTCTCATTGATCCAAGGACTCTTGAAACTGCCTTGTGTCAAAACTAGTGTGAAAGTATTGAGTTTTGAGGTTAAATTGTGGTGCCAAGGTTCAATCGTTGAAGTCTTTTAAGATGAAAGGGGGTTCAAAGAGACTTGTGAGCAGGCTTGAAGGATTCACCATGTCAAATAGATCAAACTATGTGGGAATTTTTGGATCCCGCTTGAAAGACATAACATGTTTCAAGCCATTGTCAACTAGCCCAGACATCATCTGTCGGGTCCTGGTTTTTGTGCTCTGGCGGTTTTGATTGATAACCCCGGCAGCGCCAGGATTTCCAACACGTACAATATATTTAAGAACGTTGGCATAAACGCGAATGAGTGGTAGCAGCCAGTGGGAACACAAGACTTGGCTGTATATCTACATCCCCAACCAATCAGAATCATAAGGAACTATAAGCACCCATTGGGATCTCTTTGTAAAATGGTTTTAAGCTGAAAAAATGCAATTTATCTGTGAAATGGCGATGCGGGTGGACATGATCTGCGGTGTCAATCACGGGGACCTGCTTGGATAATCCAGCATAACAAAACTTGTTTCAAATTCAACAAACAACAAACAGAGTCTCCTGCACATTGGAGGATGAGTTGATGTGGTAAATGGTGTTTCGTGCCGATGCTTACCCACAGTTTTCTCAGCAATTCCCCCTTTTCCCCAGTGTCCCACTATCCCTCATCAATCTCCACCATCCTCCAAAATCCCGATCATTCTCCAACCATGGCTAGAAACAAAACTATGAAGAGGCCAACATACAGGTTGTACAATACCTGGTTTACATACACGGATAGATTCTTATCTACAGAAAGCAATTCCTGAAAGACATTTTCCCATTTTGTGGTTGTGACAGCTGGTTTCCCGTGGTGAAGGTCCAAAGAGCCATTGCCGTTCCACTTCGTCAAGCCATCGCCCCGGGTTTCACGACCCGGGACCCAACGTAGGAAGCTGTTGGCGTCACCGTCCTCCAAGGTCTCTCGCAAGACCGCAATGTCCACAATCAGTTTGCGGTCCGTGGGCGACACCTCCGGAGCAATGGCATCACAGGCGACCTTCGCGTCCATCACCAGGGTATGGCGCCACAAGCTGGCATTTATTTTCCAAGACTTGATGTTGAAGCGCTGCAACGTCATTTCGGCGACCACCGCTCTCACATAGTCAGCTCTCACATAGTCATAGTCGCCATGCTCGAAGGCGCTCGCCGCCATGCTAAGCTTGGCTGCCATGCTGCAACGTACCACAGGTTGCAGTTTGGTGCTCTGCGCCTCGATGACTGCAATCACCGTCTCCTTGTCCTGGATGTCCGGGTGCGCAAAAGCAATGAAAAGGCCACCTTGACTTCGGCCCTTTGGCTGTGCAGCACACGCTGCATCACTCACGGATAAGACCACCATGTCCTCCACGGGGCACTTCGAGCAGGCGGCCTTCGTGTGCGATCGGCGGATCACCTCATTGAGCCACGTCAGAGTTTGAGCATCTCCACCACCAGCCAGTGAAGTGCCATAACTCAAATCAAAGCGGCACTGCCGTGCAGCCCATCTCAAAGGTGTTGGGGTCCTGCTTCTCGTAGCGCCCACAAAACTTCTGCCAGCCGTCCAAAGCACTTCGTCTCTTGCAGGGCTGCCCAAATTTCTTTGGCAGAAGCATCGCCGGCATATCGAATATCGTCCACATGTGTGCATGCCATTCCCCGTGGAACCAACAGGATGAAAGAAGCAGAAGAAACCCGAAAGGAGGCTCAGCTCCTGACAACCGATCTCCTGCAGGGTTGCGCCGTACTCCAAATACCAGAGTCTAGGTACCATTCCCTTAGGAGGCTGTAGTCTGTAGGCTAGTTCGGCGGGCATATCGTGGCATCGCATCTCCACTTTCGGGGGTAAGACCCGAGTCACTCAATGTGATGACATCCAGTACGACTCTGGTCGCACCTGCTGGGCAGAAAGATTGCATGATGTTTTGATGTATGAGAGATTCGCGAAAGCCTTTGAAGACTGAACAGTCCTTCCCAGCCCACTCACAGGCTACTCCAAGGTCAAATCCAGCCGCGTTGCTGTCCAGAAAGCGCACAGCAGTTAGGCTTCCAGCTACCTTTTCTTGAATGTCTTCAAGGGCGTCCCGAATATTTTTCACACTCTGAATACCCACAGTCGAATTTTGCCATCGGGCCGTGAGCCCTCCGTAAACATAGAGGCGATTTGGCTGACCGACTTGGCTAACCGTTCGGCTAACCATACCACCAAAGCAAAGGTTTTTTTTACGGCAGTACTGCAACGGTTGTCTTAGTTTGGTGGGAGAGAGTGATCTTGATCGGACCACTGGGAGAACGCATCCGATTCACGTCGTCCGGTTCTTTGGCTGCCCCAAGCAACTCCGTCAAAAATTGGGCAAACCCAGTGAGTGGCAGTGATAGAGGCATACCCTGTGCGAATCTGCTGATTCTCTGCGTGTCTGAGGAATTTGGCAAGGTGCTCTGCCAACCGGATAGTGAGGCTTCGATGGAATCAATATGAGCCGCCTCTCCCCGAAGCCGCCAACCCAGATGTCGACACGAGGGGAACATCTCGAGTGGCTTGAGCTTAACAAAGCCTTGACGGCACAGAACATATGAAGCCTTGTGCTGCTAATAGCACCAGAGCCGCAGAACTCCAGATGTCGAGCTGGACAGACTCCGGCGTAAGAGACCTTTTCGAGATCAGAACAGGGGCAAAAGACTCCGAACCGCTGTTCGACACCCATTCGAACGAAGGAGTCCCATTTTGCACGATGCCTCTTGCAAGAGTTCGCTGCATAAGGTCTCAAACTCGTCGCTGTTGATCAAGAACCGCGACTACGATCACGATGTTCCTTCACGACGCTTTTGACCTTCTGAGTGTCTTGGCAAGAGTTCTTAAATTTATCACGCACTTGCATCTTCTGCAAGGACAAGGCTCTCTGCCAACTGCGCAATCTCTTCTGAAAAGGCTGCAATGCGGGGTCACTCTTAATCAGTATATGTAAAGCGGCACATCTGTTAGTAGCCGTCAATCGGGACAACATTTCCGCCGTCCGGCTCTGCGTCGCATAATGGCCACTGTCTGAGTCCTGCGGACAGAGATGCGCCATTGCTGAGCAGGGCCACCTTCTTGCATGCTGGGCGTGGCTCACGAGATCTATGAAGTCCTGACAGCATTCTTGGCAGTGCAAGATAAGTGCAGTGGCTGATAAGTGGCGGCAGGAGGCCCCACCGCTCATTGGCTCGCATCAGGCAACATCGTTTCTTTTCTTCCCTACGCTGTCAAGACGTGCCGACAAGCAGTTCATGAGGATGCGTGTAAAGACAAGAAGCGGCGCAGCGGTTCTTTTTCACAGCTCGGACTTGAGCCAAACCACACAGGTTTGACAGCTCAGTCACTCACTCTTCTTCTTAGAAGAGTTGTGCAGAGTAAAACGCAGTGACACTCAGACGTTCTCAAGCTACTTCAAAAGAGTTCTCAAGCTTCCAAAAACGTTCTTCCAGTTTCTCCAAAGTAAAACGTCTTCAGCTCAAACTCATAAATAACCTGCAAAACTCCTACTACCAAATAAGTTCACAACATAATGTTCCTAAGACATGGGTCAAACAACATCCAAGAACACCAAAACCCACAAAAACAAACGAAAATTCATCTCCAAGCTCTTCCATGCACAAACTGGTTCCATTTGGTTCCAAATTGGTTCCTACCTGGTTCCTATAGGTTCCTATGGGTTCTATACTTCAGAGATCGGTTCCTACAAACTTAAAATGGTTTCCTAACTGTTCACATGCACGTGCATTGTTCCAAGATAGGTTTAAAGATTCATGCAGAATGCAAGCTTCCAGAAAACGTTGAAAACCACATATCATGCCTCATCCGTGGATGAGACTTGTCCAAAACAAATCTGTTTAATATAGGCCGTCCATTTCCACGTGAATTCATGGATGAATTCACCATCATCTCGACGCATCCAGTACGATGGCTTGGCACAAACCGGTGTACTTTCACACCAGGCTATACCAACTTGGTGTGGGTTACTGTGGGTTGTGCACTTTTAAGCATGTCATTTTAGAGTACATGACATGCTCACATGCAGGTTGGTTAACATTGCCGTCAGCAATAGAAAACGGTACTCATCTGCTGTGGACACTGTAAAGAAAAAAACATTGTGATGTTGGTGAGCGAATGCCGCAACGGAATTCATGGCAAGATGTACTTTGACATCATTCTACGCTACTAAAGCAAAAGGCCACCCCACCTCCCCTCCACAACGCAGGAAGTCTCCCCTAGGTACCAAGTGGAGAGGTCGATTGATGAGGAGAAGGTGGACAAGGAACCAGTCATACCCATGTTGGTCCAGCTATCTTTTTTGACCTAAGCGGACGAGGCCGACTTGCATGTGTGGCAGAGTAGAATCAGGGTTCGCTGCTGTCAAAAAGACAAGCAGGCCAGTCGTGGGCCAGTCTAAGGAAGTTGCTGTTGGTACTTCTGAAATGTTCCTTCTTTTTGGTGGTCCGTTTGCAGTGCTGCAGGACGGCAAATGGTCGATTTTCGCATGTGCTTCTCTTCCACTTTACTGGCGGCAAGAGTTCCGAGGGCATGCAGAAAGATGCTTGGCGGTGACCGAGCCGCAGGTTTATCAGCAACTGTCTCCGTTGCCCTGCGAAAATCGGTGTCTATGACAAAGGTCGAATTGGTCACCTCCGATTGATGTCTCCCGGTCTGTCCACATTTGGCGCCTGAAGTTTTTGTGTTTGTTTCCATGTATCTTCAGTTCCAACGGCTCCTACACTCCATTACACCGCCTTGTAGTTGAGTTCAATGACATCTCCGCATCATATGTCTTGACGAGGCTTGTTAGTTCTTGAAACGCAGCCGTGCAGTGCACACACTTTTTTTTGTCCGAGCCCGCTGCCTTTCGGCGGGTCTACGGCTTGAGTCTTACTCGCGGACTAGCGGGGGATCGAACCACCACCGGCAGTCTGTCAGCGATACAAGAGTGCCGCGACAACAACTGCACCACGAGGACGACTAAGCCGTGCGGTGTACACACCATTCCTTGACTCCATCTCGTGCAGAAGCCATCCGACTGACAAAAGTGAGTCATCTAGCAGTCCATTACCACATTGTTCAGGCTGATGTGCGGTCTGTTGCATTGCCATGAATACTGTAATTCCCGAGCTGCCTCTTCTAGGACTGCAAAGGTGGTCTGTTTTCGAAGCGGGGCCGCTTCTTCTCGGATGGACAGCCGGAATCCATGCATGGAGTCGAGACTGTTGGCCAATCCGGCGGGGGATGCGAGCCACGGTTTCATCTTGAAACCAAGTGGGGTGGGATCTTCACTCCCATTCCATCGAGTGACTTGGTGAACAGAGCTCTCGAAGCTGTGGAGATGGAACCGTCCATGCTGGATGAATACGTTGATATATTTGACATTCCAGAGCCAGCCACGCAAACACGCAGCGCATTGACATTGCACCAGCTTGTTTTTGCACGGTCCACGCATCCGAGTCGAGGCCAGAGCTAACACAGCTGGAACGTGCAGTTATTGATTAGAAGATACAGTTTATGCAAACAACTGTCCAACTTTACACACAGGAAGATCTTCGCACTGCTGACACTTTTTCAGTTGAACCCACAATTCTTTGTGAAGGAACTCCACGCTTGCAAGCCTGCGTCAATGCTGTCGAGCTGGCAATCATCGCCAACTCGACTCGCATTGGATACAGTTTTGACAGTATGCACCACAAGAGCACTTTGCAGCTTCCAACGACACTGATGCTTGGAAAAGAACGTCTGCGCGGAACTGAGAGACTTTTCTGCAACATGCAATTGAGCGTGTTAAACGACCTGGCGGAAGCCAAGAGGCGTTGGACAGAAAAAAAGTCTGCGCGGAACTGAGAGGACTCTGAGAGCTGTGGTAGATACGCGTCCATCTCCTTTTTTCCATAGTGTTTCACACTCGGTTTCACTTTCACCTTTCCATTGGCTACATGGCAGAGCCATTGCTAGCTTCTGGATTCACCAATTCTGACCAATTCTGTGAGTCTTAATGCCGAGCCCAAAAACCGGAACGGAACCCTCACGCTGGACATTTTTTTTCCGTCCAACGCCAGATGGCTCTCGCCAGGTCGTTTAACAAGCCGGAAAGACAATTGCATTGTGCAAATTCACCGAATTAATGCAGTAGCAACATTGGTCATAATGACAATGTGATACAAAAGAGAACTGAATTGGATCGATACACAATCCATTGACTGTCACCGTGCAATACAAAAAACAAACACCAAAACCCAAAAACAAACCAAAACAAAAACACCAACAAGCAAACAACACAAACCAGACACAAGAACAAGGAACATCACGGCAGGTGGACAGCTGCTCAGTTCATGGACAATTGGAAGATGCACGAAGAGATGATAACATTGTATCACCTCAGGGATTGGTATGGCAATGTAAAACAAAAGCGAAAAACAGACAACAAAGTGCCATACAACAATCTGTGAGCCAGGAAGCAACAAAAGCACAATGCGGAAACCAAGGCTCCCCCCAGCCAGGAGCCTCGAGATCACAGAGTGCAAGCCGCACGGGCAACATTCTCACAGATTCATGGATACGATTCAAAAGCCAGCAAGACGCTGTCTTGTCGCATCTGGTAAGACGTAGAAAAGTGAAACGTGGTGTGAAAGCGGAGCTAAGGTGAAACGACAAAGAAACTAACGGCGCTCAGGGGCCACTCAGGGTCCTCTCAGGTGTGCTTTGTCTATCATCAGCCTTGACTGGGTTCTAGTGCTCTTGCAGGACATCTTCGTGAGTGAGTTCCGGCAGATTGGCATAATGTTCTTCAGAAGACGTGCTAGATCCTTTTTCGGTACGGGGCAGGAGCAAGAGAGCTTTCTGTGCTTGACTGACTTCATAGCTCGCTGTGATCGTGCAGCTATCCAAAATGCAACTTAGTTGATGTAGTTGCCGCGTTGCATTGTCAAGGTCAATGATCCGCTGGGGTGGAACTTCAGAGATGCCCCGAAGTTTCT
>Ga0126342_10010315_pt1 | contig 16711 bp, 15 predicted proteins | sample Cyp1metagenome_FD_92528 | JGI IMG/M metagenome (GOLD analysis project Ga0126342, IMG submission 92528) | Coral microbial communities from Lord Howe Island, Old Settlement Bay, Australia - Cyphastrea 1 metagenome | ecosystem: Host-associated > Invertebrates > Cnidaria > Coral ... | reverse complement strand
GCTAAAGCAAGAAGACTCTAGCGAGCTGACGCTAGCTTTCGTGATAATGCCAATAATTGCCAATAATGATAAAATGTAATTGATTAACGATGATGGTGATGATGATGATGATGATGATGATGACGATGACGAGGACGATGACGAGGACAAGGACGAGGACGAGGACGAGGGCGATGATGATGATGATGATGATGATGATGATGATGACGATGACGAGGACGATGGCGAGGACGATGACAATGATGATGATGATGATGATGATGACGATGACGATGACGATGACGGTGATGGTGATGATGATGATGATGATGACAACGATGACGAGGACGATGGCGAGGACGATGACGATGACGATGATGATGATGATGACGACGACGATGATGATGGTGGTGGTGGTGGTGGTGGTGGGGGGGGAGGGGGGGGGTCCCCCCCTTTCGCGTGAAAAATCACGTGATGTCCTTGAGCATCCCCCGGAATACTTGCTAAAGCAAGAAGACTCCAGCTAGCTGACGCTAGCTTTCGTGATAAATAAAGTTCATGAAAGTTCGGCGTAGGATTCTTAATTTTGAGCATGTATAAGAGTGGCATGACCAATATTCATACGATATATGCATTCTAGAATCTTCAGAGTTGCGCCAACAATAACGATCAGTCAGAAGTTAAACAAAATTAAACAGTTGTTTGCCTGGTATCTTGGCTTGAGACTTGAACTGTCTTCCTACTGCTGGCTCGGTGTTTCATGACAACTACGCTGCTGCATGTTTGCATGACCCGGTCACCGAATCTCCTCCTTTTGGCAGGCCACTCATCGGCCGGAAGAACCCTTCTTCCGCCAAGCAAAGGACGTCCACCAACTATTGGAACATCGAAAGAAAGGATGCCATCGGCTGCGTCAAATCTTGGAGGCAATGCGTTTGGCAGTTGGTTCATGCGGGGGTGTTGGCCACGAATCAGCAACTCTGATAGTGCATTACGCGGTGCGAGCACTCTTGTCTTTATTCCAGAGTCGTCTTGGCCCTGCGCTACACACCTTGAATGTGAACGATTTCCTTGAGCAAGTTCATCAGCTTCAGGATCTACTGGGCACCATTTCTCGGAACCTTGCGATTGCTGCGCAAATGGAGAGATACCTGCAGGTGTCATGAGGACCTGCTTCTTGGCCCCGTTTCCCAAGGCCCTGCGCACAGGTGTGTCTGAGTTGGAGCAGCAAAACGCGAATGGTGCTTTGCGAGACCTTTTTGCAGACCTTTCTTGAGCTTGCTCATCTTCCTCTTGATCTTGAGCTGAGCTAAAAGAGCCATGGTTAGAAACACACACATGAGTCACATGAGCAGACCCCGTGCCGTCAGCATCTTCAGGCCATTTGGTTTGGCAGGCGTAGAACTGGTGAGCGTCCAAATCGTACGCCAAGCACACTCTTCTGTAGAGGAGGGCTTCTTGGCCTTTCAAGCAGCTTGTGGTCAAAGCAAGGCTTCAAACTGCGCAGGAGAGTAAGGGATGAACCATATTAACCTTAACGGAATGTTCCATGGGCTGGCTATTGGGCTGGCTATTGGGCTGGCGGTGCTGGTACTATCAAAGTCCCTGGGGGCACAATGTCAAGTAAGGGGTATGGGTAGGGAACTCACAGGCACACCTGCAACTCTGTTAGTGGAGACAAGTGACCCTTCCAATTCTCAAGCAAATCTGGAACCCGCTGCAGCTTGTAAGGATTTCGCTTCCTGTATATCGCTTCAAGTTGCACACGCCAGAAGTCGACAGGTGTTGATCCCGAGGTCGAAGCTTCATGACTTTGGAAGGAGCAAGACGAGCGGGAGCTGCTTGATCTGCTTGGGCTGGCCTGGTGAGTGCCTAAATTTTCACAAACTTCGGCATTGGCATCTTGATCCTGATGATCATCTTGGGCAGGAGCGATCTTTCCGTGGGAATCGTCGGATCTTTCCGTCCAGCGCAGCAAATGTGTGAAATTTGTCAAGACTTGACCAAATCGCAGCATGGCACATGTTCACTGAGGCAGCTGAAATCTTCTATGTCTTTGGCGCGGGGACAGTGGCATTTGGAGCCAAAAAGACAAAACTTGAACATATTACGCATGTCCTATTCAAGCACCTCTCACTTCCAAGATCTTCCAAGTTTAAGTCAGAAAGAACAAAGAAATTGCGTCATTCCATGTCATTCCATGTCATCCCTACAGAATCTTGCAACCAGGCGGCGGTATCTGCGTTGGGTAAAACTGATCTGCGCAAGAATGTGGCAAGCCCAGCGCTTCCCATGCTCCGCAAACAAAGATCTGCATCGTCAGGGCACAGACCGTGGCAAGTCAACGCACGCTCTCATGCCAAGTCATCCAAGTCTGATTCTATATAATACTTGACATATCTTGACATTGCCATCACGATGAATCATCAACCTCTCTCTGCTTGTCTTTTGTTTGCGAACATACATCCAGACATAGATCAACATGCCCACTCCGCCCTTGCTTTTCCCCGCATGAGTCCTCACGACTTACAATGCAGCTGCCTTCTGCAAAACTGCAATGTCACCAAAAGCAAAGGTATGGAAAAGTGTAGCATAGTGTAGGGGCACGGATAATGAAGCAGCACCATATTGTCATCCAACATCATTTTACGCCAGTCTTCGCCTACAAAGACCAGGCCATGGTTGTACGGGGCTGCCTTTATATATAATTTGTATATATATATATGTGTGTGTGTGCGTTTGATCATATCATGCTAGAAATTATGCTACATGATGCTATGTATATCTACTGCACGGTTTGCATCACCGTGCATCACCATCCGCCGCGGCACAGCCTAGTCCTAAGCCATCATTTATTCTTGGCTAGCTGAGCTGTGCTCTTGTGGCTTAACGGATGCAGACAATCAACAATGGCCACTCTCAGTCCAAGGGATTCTAAAGGGCCTTGCAACTTCCAAACCAAGGAATCTTACACTTTCTATCCAGCTGCTGCACGTGCACGCCAATGCGGCATTGAACGTGCAACTTCAGGAAACTCCTTGGGCATCAACTCTAAGCACCGCATCAAAGCTTTTTGTTCCTCCTCAAAAGGTGCAGCACGGCGTCCCAAGCTGAAAAATTATGAAAATTGTACAATGGCCATGCGCCCTTGATCGTATCCTGATATGTGCTACTAGTATGTTTTTAATTGTGATGATCCTGACAAATCCCAACCCAATGCAATGCAGCGTATATGACGGTCGGTTGTTAAGTTCTGTTAAGTTATATAAGTCACATGCGACATCTCCGACATTATTACATCATGCTCCAGACTTTTTGGTCCATGTCAGCACCGTGTCACGGTCCTTCTTGCCCACCATCCCGAGGCAATGTAGGACACGCGAGATCCTCAACCAGTTGTGGTTCATGCCCATGAATGAGGACCAGCAATCAACTCGTCCTTAGCTGCCCCAATATGCCCCAATTGCCAATGCTATCCCGGCAACCGCTTGTGCGCAGACATGAAAACCCCACGCATGAAACACAATTGTGAAATATGGTCCAATAATGATGTCCAATATACATTGCAAGTGACATCATTAAAGCGTCATATAAAGATATATATATATATAAAATCAAAGATTCGGTTTCAAAATATACATATTCTAAAATCCTGGAGGTGTAAGGACCAAGCACGGGTGCAAGGTCGCAAAGAGCGAACACGGAGATGCCAGCAGCAGAACAAAGCATGGAAAAACATGGGAAAACCGACATACCATGTCTGGATCGCAACAAAATGCAACAAATCAGGCAGCCAACGGCACCAGCCCTCCCACAAAGGTGTCACAAACTGTCAGAAACACTGGGACATCTTGGGGCGTGACAGCACATACCCCGGCATAGCCTGCTTCAGCCTTGCCTTGGTCGCCGAATTGAAGCCAGGACTCGTGTATCGAAATGCTTGGCTTTTGTGATCTTCTTCTCCTCCATTTGAAGGCCCAAAAAGGACAGAAAACGCTCCAAGATCCGGTCCTTGGAAAAACTCAACCACTGAAACTGAAAGAACTAAGCGCATACTGCACTTGGAAAGGAAACACAACACCTCACAGAAAAATGGATAAGCCATGATAAGCCCTTTTGCCCTATGCTGTGAAGCATCAAAGTTCTTTTGAATTTGGGCATCATGACGGCAAATTGCGGCCAACTCAGGCGAGAGTAGTGGAGCTTGGCTGTTGAACATCGAGGCTTCATCTGTCGGGAAGATCCATTGGACATAGTCGTGCACAGCCTTCGGATGAGACTTAAGCATCTCACTGAAATTCAGCAAATAGGTTCATCCACTGTTCAAGTGAACATGTATGTGACATCAAACCGGATCAAATGAAGATCTATGAAGCCAGAAGAAACATGAAGAAACTACCAAATCAATCCAAATCATGCCAAATCCATCCAAACTAAATCAAATTATGACACAAAAAGATCCTTTGGAACAAAAACAGGGGCCCTCTGGGGCTGATTTGGCCACGTCTGTCATCAGTGGTCAGCAAAGCCATCCACGGCCTCCATGGTTCGGTCATCCCACCGCAAAATGTCATCCAACATCCTGCCTGGCAAAGAAGTCCACCAATTCTTGACTATTTGCAGCACATTATCGTTCAACAGCAAGACTGAGAAGCCAATACTGATGTCTTTAGATGCATCAAAGATCATCAAAGACATCTATCTGCAATTTTCAACAAAGTCAATCATGCATCTCGTCAGTCAAGCTGTTTGAAGACGATGACACGCTTTGAGCAAATCCAATTAATGCGCAGGTCGGATACGACAAAATCGACAAAATCGACAGGCAAATGATGCATATTGTGATTATTGTGTTGGTGCACGACCTCACCTTCACAATCGTCTGGCTTCTCTCCTCTTAGGAAGTTGTACAAAACCTGCTCAAGAACAAAATGAAAACACGGGCAAAGCTGCGCTATTACTTTGGCGTTCTGCAGGTGTGCAAGGCCTGTTCGCAAGGCCTGTTGTTTCCACTGTTGAATATGTGCCAAACTGTTTCAATATGTTTCAATATCGTTCATAATTTGTTTCCTCCGCCCTTCACTCTTTATATCTCTTTACATCTCTTTACCATGTTCTGCTGCTTAAGGATCGGGCCAAATCTCGGCCCTTCAAAGAAGACGGTGAAGGAGGCGTTTCTTCAGACACATTTGCTGCTGCTTTCGCCGGCTGGCTCGCCATGAATCTACTCGGACAGTTGCCCATTGAGTATAGAACAAATGGAGTAGTCGTTCAATATGTTCAATAATATGGAACACGTTTGAGGCAAAAACAAAGAGGTTGAACCTGCGACAGAAATTTAAAAGGTCGTCTTTCTAACTTGTTGTCGTTCATAAAGCACACATGCTAGCACCATAGAGCCGAAAAGGCCATGAAGCCGAGCTAAGAAGACTCATCAAGAGACTCATCAAGAGCGAATCTAGGTAACCCATGGTAACCCCGGGAACATAACAAACTTTCTGGCAATATTGGGTATGTCTGAAAATGGGGTATACCCCCAATTATAGCCATTTAGTAGGGATAATGATCATTAACCATTGGGTGTAGGGGTACACTAATTTCAGACAGTGACAAACCCATTGGACTTTTGACAAGTCGGGCCTGTCTTGGACTCTCGCCCGATGGAGATCGAGCCAAAAGCAGGCTGTGTTCACCTCGGAGCAAGCTGACCAGCCGGGTGTGTCATCCAGCACATGGGCCATAAGCAGATAGAAAATTCATGAAAATTCATGAAAGGATGTTAACGGTTACAAAGCCGGGCTCTCGCAAAAACTGGTGCCAAGGCCAGCACAAAGCTGGAAGTTACCCCCCCACATCCCACTATTTTCATTCAAAACCATTAGCATCACCTAAGAAAATCCTTTGGAGTTTTGTTCTGCGCAAACGGCTATACGGAATCCGCTTCTCAAATAGAGGCGAGATTTCGACATGGCACAAATGAGATCTACAAGATCTACAGGTCGGATTCAAATTATGACCCTAACTCGCAGAATCATTTCCCCCAACTGAAATGGTCATTCACAAAAGCGAAACCGTGGAAACGCGCATAAATGCTTGTCAGTGGTATTGATCATCAATAATTCACCAATTTTCATCTCCCCGTATATTATTGTGATATGTGACATATTATTGTGATAATATATATATATATACATACCATAATATCATTATATATCAAATTATTTATAATATTATTTGTATGTATTTGTCATGCATGATTTGTCGCCCCACAAATTATACCCAGGCACTGCCACAGGCTGCGCCCAGCACCTTCATTTCCCTTGTACCTGTCGAGAACGACACGGCAAAATGACAAGTACAATCAGTGAAATCATTGTTCTTCGACTCATTATTTGTCATTCTTACTTTTTTCGTCTTGTGACTGGAACGGTCTAGCACTTCACGTGCCAAAAAATATCAAAAAATCAGATCGCCCTCCAAGCCCTTGTGGCCTTCATAGTTTGATGACTTTAGATGCAGTTCAGCCAGGGAGCTTGATTCCAGCTCCTTCTATATCAATCAAAGCTGGAAGTGTGCAACAAAGAAAACAAGAACCAACCACACACACACAAGCGTTGAACAGGCTGGATGCCTTGGGGATGTTGGAAAGGTTCTTCACTTTGTGCGGCAAAGGAACACGTGCTACAATACTTACCCTTTCAAATTGTATGAATCTGTGCTTCGAGCCTTTTTCCCAGATTTCTTCAGTCAAGGACAAGGAGGAATGCAAAGAATTAAGAAGTGTTGAGAGAGGCCACAGTCGCTGATTCTTCCATCGCTGAAGTTTCCAACACGCAGTCCTCGCCACCGATGCCGAGCTGACCCCTGCAATGGCAATGTGTTTGCAATTCAGAGTTGGTCATGTGTTTCAAAGCAAACAATCTCTGTGATTATGTGCATCAATCAAATCTGGCCTGGCATTGCAGCCATAGCCGAAAGCACGTCCACAAGATGAAACTAGAACGCAGTGCCCAGCGCCAACTGCAACTTCCGACACTTCCCTGGAGGCTCAAGGACGTACAATAAATCACATCGGCTTCAAGCCCTTCACTTCCAGGAAACTTGCTGCAGCTTCAAATCTTCAAGGCCAGCAGGCCAATTTACATTATCATTGCGCACTCGCTGTACAAAACGCTGTGTCCTCAAGCGAAAGCCAAGAAGCAAACACATGAGGATACACCTAGAAAGTCACAGAAGGACAATGACAAAATGCTTGCACAATAGAGCCAGCTGACATTTGCCCCAGCAGTTCGTGAGATAGCTGCAAACCTGAGAGGCAACAGAAACGTGCCCACGCACAGAAAGAAGTGCTGGAAACCAACTCAGATTTCTCAAACTATAAACCCCATTTGCAACAGCATAGCTTGGTGTGTCCCACCTGCGACGCTGTGACCACACATCACACAACAGAGGGTTCTGGCTTGAAGTTTGCGATATCAATCAAAAAGAGATTAGCACAATCAATGGAAACCTATAGGAACAAAACTGTGACGCCGATTCAACCAAAAACTAAATTTGGGGTGAAGCAATGATAGTAGATACTAATAGCAGGAGTGACTTTCAAACGCAAAGTGTGATAAATTGTGCAATTGACATCCAGTTCCTACATTTATCCATATATTATATTATATTATATTATATATTTTCATATATTTTAAACCTGTTTCAAATGTGCTTCAACAATCACTTCAACATGTTTCAACATTTTTGAACTTGTGCGAGTGCCCAGCTGTCCCAGCCTTCGGAGGGGAGCTGCTCCTGGTTATGCAGTTCTGTGGGGGAATCGCTGGCGGATCATCCCCAAAATAAAGGAGGGGGTCACCTGTTGCGATCAAATGTCTCGTCGTTTTGGTTGGTGGAAAATTGGGGATACCCTTGAATGTGCCGACTGGCTTTCTAAAGTGGTGTCTAAAATTTGGGAAACCAGATACCCTAGGGGTGTTGGTTAAGGTGTCTCCTTGACATTCTAAGGATTCTGACTAAGGATTTCTCCTTTGTTTATAGGTTTGCGATGGCGCTCCGGCGCCATCGTCCCAAAGTACTTCTTCTTAAAGGAGGGGGTCACTGTGGTTTTCAGATCAAGGCGGCCTATAAAACACACATGCTGCTGATGACGCCGTCTGGTTGCTGAAGCTCAGAGATCTTCATTCCATTTAAGGTGAGAATGCTGGAATGGTGGTGCTACTGGGATGATGTCTCAAAGGACCACAAAGAGAGAAGCCATGTAAACAGTTGCACAAGATTTGACAAGTTGGTATAAATATATTTTTACAAATAAATAAATAAATATATATATATTATGAATAAATAATGAACGAATCATGGTCCTTGGAAGTGCGAGTATGGAGTAAGGTCACATGCTAACAGTTTAGCCCCACACTAACTCTTAAGATTCTTAAGGCAAAAATCAAATGCTACAATGTTTGTAATTAACATTACATGCGTATACGGCATACGCCTCAATGATAGTCTCTTTATGAATCTCACGACATATTGAGACAATATGTGGGCAAAATCCGTTCCTCCTGGACATCGTCCAAATCATCGAATCGATCCTCCGCTGCCTAGCAGGCTATAGCAGGCTTGATGCATCGGTGTGGCAGGCAATACGGGGGTTCGATACGACCCTCAAATTTCACAAGGTGAACTGCATGCGAAGTTTGCCCCTGGAAATCCACCTTGAACTGCCCCAAACATTAGACTGCGAAAAAAAAAAGTGATCGTAGTACATCGTTGTGTCATTTCTTTTCAGGGTACTGCGTCCCGCACCTCATTGTTTGGCCCCGGGCTACCAATCTCAGACACCTCACGGTCACGGCCTCAGACATTTGATCTTCAACAATGTCAAATTCAATTGGCTTCCGCTAGAGTGGTACAGTATATGATGCTTTGCTTGGAGGAACTCGCATACGAGATTGCCGACGTGCGCACGTCACAAGCCATGCAGAATGAAATGACAGATTTCCAAGTCATGCTGCCCATGCTGCTGCACCTTTCCGTGTGACCATTCGTGACTAATTACTCAATTTATCCGCTTCAGGGCATGGTCTTTGTGACAAGCCGAGTGACTCCAATCACTGAGCAAGCCCCACAGCTCAACAATGGTCTCTTGCTTAGCACGTGGAGCACCTGAAACAGGTCCAACATGGCACAGAAGCATTTCATGCACAAAAAACGGATAGACCTTGCCGCTATGACACAGCAAAATTAGCAACATCAATCATCAATCTCAATATTTGATATATATTTGATATGGAGTGCCCTGGAGGATGTGGAAATGTAGCACAAATCCACAACAATTAAGGAGGTGCCACTGCCGTTGCAGTGCCGTGGTTTTTTTCGAAATCTCGTTGAGGCCCCAGCCCCATTCCAGGAAGTCTGTCGACAGCAAAACCTTGGTCTCCTTCACCTGGTTGTGGCAGCCATTCTCTTTCACCTTGGCTGAAATCAAATCTGAAGGTACAGAAATGTACAGAATGGTACAGGTATGCCATCGGGTCAAACATGGTCCATGGTCAAACAATATCAGGCATTCAAAGGTCAGCCAGGGCGCTGGGAATATTACAGTCTTGAAGTAAACAAACAGTGAACATACCAATCATAACACGTATTCATAGCATTCGATTTTTTTACCTGGATTCATCCGGCAGAATTTTGGGCGTACAGTGGCATACGGCGGTCACAGTGGCATACGTAGGTGTAAGATGCAATTGTGTAACTCCTTTTCTTCGTCCATACCTACCTGCTCCAAAATTCAGAGGCAGTATCAGGTAGTTCGTGCAAGTCAAAGTAAAAATAAAAGACGCCTGGGCCTGGGGCTCCAAGAAAGAATCAAATGCGATAAATGCGGCTGGAAGGCCTTATTCCTGGCTCGCACCATCTTGCACCATAGCACCGCAACGGCTTGCCGCTAGCAGCAGCACATTGCGAATCGCTTGGCAAACAGTTGGGAGATTCTCCCACAAAAGCTCCGCCAAGTAAAATGCCTTCACATGCTAGTCTGTTGGCTGGATATTGTTTATATATTGTTGTTTAATGCAGGCAGCTGTGCCTCAAGTTGTGAAGTCTTGCCAGTTCAAGTTGCAACAACAATCACACCATTCTAGCTTTGTTACCACAAATCTTCGTCATGCCACTCATGCCATCCTATTTGGCCTTGAGGTCATTGTCTTTGCAAGCCGCGAGTGTACACAAACAAAACGAAAGCAACATTGGTTCGACATGCAGCATGCATTTGAATCATTTGAATTTCAGGCACGGGTGGTTTCGATGCAACGCTGTGCAATTCAGTGCCAACAGTAGATATAGCAAATCACAGTGAACCCATGGTCTACAGCTAGTGAACAGAGAGGATCACCAGAGTCATAAGCACACATCCGGCATGCAGGGCATGCAAAACAAATGAAACCTTGGGCCTTGGATTGGGAGGTGTTAATCGGTGGTAATGACGCGTACTGATGTGCAGATAAGCATATCCCTAGAAAAGAAAGTGCACAATATTGCGCAATTGATTGCAATTGGCAGCAGTGTCCCCACCTACAGAAGGAATACTATCAAAGCTGACGCTCATCTGCGGTTTGCCCATAGTCCCTCGGTGCACATTGTATTGCGTCACCAAGCCGAACTCTCTCTCTCTCTCTCTCCCTCGAACTAAGGCAACCAATTGCAGAGCCCTGCATCTCGTTCCATCGCAACACGCAGAGTCAAGGTACAGTGAATTAATATGAATTATATAATTGCGTTGGAAAAAACATGTCCTGAAAGTTGAGCTTTGTGGGGAAATATGCATGCCGTGAAAGGAGGACTTCAGCAGGCTAAAGCTCGCAAGTGCAACTCCTACTTACGTTGGTTAATTTGTAATTTCAACCCTTCTTCCCACTCACAGGGGAAAACACTTCACATCACTTCACATCCCTCAACAGGAGCATGATGAAATTCAGGTCGCGCAACTGACGGGAATGACAACGAAACGCACCCACAAGAAAATACAGAGCCTTGCTGGGAGGGGCAACACACTGCGCCCATGTCGCCTTGCAGACTCTAGTGTGGGCCCTGGGCACCACATGTCATCATCTGATACTTCGATGATGTAGTAAATAATATGAATGATAGCAGAGTAAATCATAATTCATAATATATTAGCGTGTAATATATCTTAGATTATAGACTAGACTATTATATATATTATATAATATAAATATAAGGATATGGGATGATATGGGTGGATATGGGTAGATTACAACAGTGGCAACTAGTGGCAATCAACGCCACGAAATCACTCGGCCTGCAGATCACCGGCTTTGCCGGCTCCGGCGGCGGAATACAACTGCTGGAGCCAAATGCAGGTCGATATGCAGTTCTTCAATGTTGTTCATCCAAATGGAATAAACAACTGCAGATTGTACAAATATATACAAATATATTGTACAGATTATCATGGAACAGGATATGCAGTGTTGTACAGATTGTGATTACTTGTGATATCTTGTGATTACTTGTGTATAGCCTGCACACCACTGTGTACAGGCGTAGCCGCGCGTAGCACTTGTGTATGTCTAACGTGCTCTGGCTTTGTATGTTGAATAGTTTAGGAACTGCACTGCCAAAGTGCTGAACAAGCATGATCTTCCTCTGTGATATGCCAAAACGAAACGGAGCATAAAATAGACAAAATACTCATGCATCAATAATTAAGATGGCAAAAGAAGTCGGGGTGCACAGAAACAATTCAAACAATCACGTGCATCCATTTGGTTGACCGATCACTCACATGACCGATCCTTCCAACATCTTCAACCAATATAAATCCAATATACTCCGAAGTGGGGGGGCCAAGCTCAGCACTCTGCAAGGAAGCCATGGCTAAGCCATGCATTCACAAGCCTCTCAGCAGAAGATCTAAATGTCCAAAAATGTCTAACTCATCTACATAAGCTGAACAATCCGAACATACTCTAACTCTGATAAATCGTCTATAAATAAATATGTATTCAACATATTCAACAGAATATGTCACCCTTCGCTACGTTGCCCCGCTGCCACAAAACACACAAAAACAAAGAAAGTATGAACCTTTTGTTTACGGATAAACCAACCTTGCTCACTAAGAGTGTTTTCGTCTTTCATCGTGGACTGAGCTGCCGACTGCCAAAGCTCAAACCTTTGCAGTGACTGGTGGCACAAAACGAAAATGCAGCTCGTAGGGCCGTAGGGTCCTAGATGTCCTAGGGAGCTCTTGCGACATCTTGCGACGCAGCACATTGGTTGTGATTCTTGCGGACGAGCTGCTCATCATTCAGGCAGCGTGCATCAGCCTTCAGTGACATGACTGCCAACAACCAACTTGGAGAGAGTTGGGGCTGGCAAGCAGAAGCATGCAAAGGACATCAAAGAACTACATGGACACAACGGCAAAACGCGTCCTTTCCAGCGACTCCACGACAATCAAACCCGCCCTGGCATGCACTCGGTACCCAGCAGGAAGTTCATCACCTCGGTTCCAAATAGATCTAAATAGCTTCAAAAGGCTCCAACTACCACTTGTTAAATCGCTGGTATGTATTTAGCGCCAGTGAGTGCATTGGGAGCAGTTCAAACGTCAGTTCTTCAGGTACGTCCAACTCCAAGACTGTTGTGGACCAGTTTTGGAGCATGTTTGAACACCCAGAGGGCACCAGCATCAGAATCCTACATGCGGGATTGACAGAAACCACAAATCAAAGCTATTCAACATCAAGATTCAAGATCAAGATTCAACATCAAGATTCAACACAAATTCTTTCTTTGGTGCACTAAATCTGGATTGTTTCTTCTAATCTCCTGGCACCACCATCACTAGTCTCTGCAGCTTTTCTTGCTCTGCTGGATAAATCAACTTCTGGGTTGAAAGTGCTGCATAAAAGCTGGCCCTCCCTCAAGCAATGGTCAGGAAATAGCGCAAGAAGGCCCGCCCTTAGCTGCTTGCTCATTGTCATGGCCTGTGTGACTCTACACTGCCCTACAGATCCCTACAGATTATACAAGTTGTGGACTAGCAGAAGTGACACTTTCAGGGACAACACACTGATCTGTGACCCTTCAGGTGTGAAGCCCAGTCATGTTGGGGCAGCTGAGCCAACTTATCTGTGTGGTGTCAAGGAATGATCCAGTCGAGTGAAGCCAAGGGCCAAGAAACTATGGCAAATTATCGGTAACTAGATAGAATATAGATATTTGCATAATATCTCAGCATACTAAAACCGGGTTCAAGCTAAGACAAGCTAAGTGTCAGCAGAATCTGCATGCGTTTGCCAGGCGGGACCTGCAATTTTAATGTCAACAGCATGACGTTCAGCTTCACACATAAGTCAAGGGTTTCGCACCGAATGCTTAGATCACACATTCGATCACATTAGTACACCAGCAAATCACCCACCATCACCCACCGCTACTGCTTCAAACCCACTTCTCTAATTGGATAGAATGTCCTATGAGTTTTTCCGCCCATGCCCTTCAAGCCAAGAACTCCATGGACAAACTCTGCGCCCATTGTTTGGTTTGCATTCGTATGGCATGAGCCTGTTCTCGCACAGCAATGTCAGCAATGCAATAGCATACGATCGAGACACCTAGCTGCTCTTTGGTGCTTGAAACTTGGCTGTCGCCATAGCCTCGGCAGCGTATGGCAGCTTTTGCCGTTTATGACATGGAGGCTACTTACGCATAGACATGGGATCACATGGGTATGTGACGGAGTGTGGGGAAAGAGCCAGACACACCAACAATTTTGGATAAAATGGATTGAAATTGTTGGATAGTGTGATCTGTCGGTCAGATTGTTTGTCATTATTTTTTTCTGGAATGTCCTTCATCATGCATGTCATCTTGACAACCACTCCCTCAAGATCACGATCATCAGGGGCAAAAACAGCATGATCATCCTCATCATCTTCATTTCAGTTTTTCTTTTGCCTGTTACTTTGACATCCCTAAGTTCACATTATCCTCACCTCTCTCTCTCTCTCTCTCTCTCTCCCTCTGCCTCTTCAGGGCAATGCCAATTGATATGTTATCCATGCCGATTCCCTCCCTCGATGACCCATTCATCCGTCCCTGGTTCCATCTTTAGTAATAGATCATTCGAGATCATCACCCCATTGTTTTTCAGTCATTGTCGTCCCAGTCGATGTTATCGTCCTTCAAATGCTCACCCCATTGAGCAAGAACGTCTTGACAAAAAACAAGCAGCTGTGACCAAGTGGTGTCTGATCATTGGCATTGATTAGCCAGGTGCAAATCAATGCCGCCACGTCAGCTACACCTATATACACCTATGCCTATTCTGCTCCTTTTCTGAGCGGTTTGAGCGGTAAAAAAATCCTTGCATTTTAAGTGCACAGTCATCGCCAAGATGCTTTTCAGGCGTTCCATTGCCTTTGCCCATGCAGTGTCAGACTGGGCAAAGTCCGAATCCAAAGCCAAAGGCGGGTCCTGTGCATCATGTTCCATTGGGCCACTGCTCAGCTTCAATGTCATGTTTTCAATTTTTGGTTTTCGGTGAGTTATTTAAACGGAAGGGCAACCTTTTGGGTGGTTCTCTTTCGAAGGCACGTAATTAGATGAAACCATTGAGCGCTTAGGCTCAGCAACATGTGAGGTATGGCCGGTATGGCAATCTCTCCTGCATAGCATCAACAATGCGTTTCAGCGCTGGCCAACTTATCGCCCCTGGCCATTCCCGTCGGTAGAGGACCCGGATGCATTCCACGCCTTAGTCCGCAAGATTTCGAAGTCTAACTGGTGCAGGAGTAAATGATCCAAAGGCCCACAGTTGTCTGTGTTCAATACTGTTACAGGTCAATTTTCTATGCATGTTTTCTCTATCTATTTATCTTTCTATCTATCTACCTACCTAACCTAATCTAATCATATCTAAAATAATCTAACCTAAAGAACTCTAATCTAAACTAATCTAATCTAATCAAATCATATCTAATCTATCTATGCATCCACCTACCTGCCTCTGTGTCTATCAATCAATCAACCAATCAACCAATCAATCAATCTATCTATCTATCTATCTACCTACCTCTAGGTCTATCTATCTAAATCTACCTAGATCTATCTAAAGTTATCTATCTATCTCCCTATCATATTATAGATATCTATCGAAAGCTAGATAGATAGATAGATAGGTAGGTAGGTAGGTAGATAGACAGATAGATAGATAGATAGGTAGATAGATAGATAGAGAGAGAAAGAGAGAGAGAGAGAGATAGAGAGATAGATAGATAGATAGATAGAAGGTAGGTAGATAGATAGATAGAAAGATAGATAGATACTAGAATGAAAAAAGATAGCCCGATAGATAGATAGAAAGATAGATAGATAGATGGAGAAAAAAACAAATAAAGAGCCCGATAGATAGATAGATAGATAGGTAGGTAGATAGACAGACAGACAGATAGATAGATAGGTAGATAGATAGATAGATAGAGAGAGAGAGAGAGAGAAAAAAAAGAGAGAGAGAGAGATAGATAGATAGATAGATAGATGGAGCAAAAAAAAACAAATAAAGAGCCCGATAGATAGATAGATTGATAGATAGATAGGTAGGTAGGTAGATAGACAGATAGATAGATAGATAGATAGATGGCGAGAGAGAGAGAGAGAGATAGAGAGATAGAGAGAGAGATAGATAGATAGATAATGATAATAACTATAGATAGATAACTAGGTCGATAAAACTATAGATAAATAGATAAACAGATAGATAACTAGATAGTTACTGATAGATAGATAATGGTAGATAGAAAATGATCGATAATGATAGACGGATATTGATAGCTAGACAGGTAAATAGATAAATAGATTCGGTGCACGGATGGATGGATAGATAGATGGTAGATAGATAGATGGATGGATGGATGGATAGATAGATAGGTAGGTAGGTAGGTAGAAAGATGGTAGATAGATAGTTAGTTAGATAGATAGATGGATAGACAGATAGATCGATAGAAAGATTGAGAGAAAGATAGATAGACAGATAGACAGAGAGGCAAATAGACAGATAGACAGGCAGATCGACAAACAGATTGACAGATAGACAAATAGACAGATAGATAGTGGATCCATAGACAAACAAATAGAAAAATACAGAGACAGGAAGTTTGACTTCTAAACTTTCCTCGAACATATAATGTTCTTGCAATCGGTACAGGTACGTAACTTTTTCATACTTTTTCTGCATTCTGCCAGTGGCGTCGAACCATGTATCATCACGTATGAGTATCTGAAAAATCGTTATACAATAATCGCAATGAACAGGTGGCCTTAAAGAAGTACGGATGCACAAACAGGTTGTCAAATCTGCCAACAAGCTTGGCCGCAAAGTTTGCCAAAGGAACCCCAAATTCCAGCAAATAACAACATGTGAATGCATTCAAAGCTTCGTATGCAAAGCTCCGTCGGACTATACACAACACCAGCATAGCCACGCTCACGCCAGTTTCCACCTCAGGCGCATAGAGGCCAACAATCAGATTCTATTCACCCCACGCTGTCAGTGCTTCTGATAGAAGTGCATCTTAATTTTTTCCCCACCTGCCAGGTGAGGGTTGTTAGATTTTATGTCAGTTGCCTCCTCCTCCTCCTCCTTCTCCTCCTCCTCCTCCGCCTCCTCCTGCCTCGTCCTCCTCTCCTCCTCCTCCTCGTC
>Ga0126342_10010314_pt1 | contig 16711 bp, 17 predicted proteins | sample Cyp1metagenome_FD_92528 | JGI IMG/M metagenome (GOLD analysis project Ga0126342, IMG submission 92528) | Coral microbial communities from Lord Howe Island, Old Settlement Bay, Australia - Cyphastrea 1 metagenome | ecosystem: Host-associated > Invertebrates > Cnidaria > Coral ... | reverse complement strand
TATGTTACGAAAGCCAGCCGATAGGCTAGGCAAAGTTGTTTTCGCGAACGAAGTGAGTATAGGGGGTGTGGGGGGGGGAGGTTGCCCAGGTGCACCGAAATCTCGATATCGAGTGGTGATAAGGGTGGCCAATTGGAATTTTTTAGGGGGGCATGTGCCACTAGGCAATTTGGTGAGGTTGGGGTTCGATTCTCCCTAGGTCCCCCTGAAAACGGAAGGAAAAAGGTAGGAAAAAACAAAGAAAATGAAGGAAAATCGCTAGAACCAGGGGGAAAATGGAGGAAAAGGAAAAAACCATTAAAATGGAGGACACAAATGAATGGCAAGCTTGAAAAAACCAAGGAAAATTGAGGAAACCGTTGGGAAAATGAGGAAAGTGCAGGAAGGAAACTCTTGAAAAACCGTAGGAAAACGCAGGAAAAGGTCTGAAAAAAAGGCATGAAATGGAGGAAAGGCAAAGCTTTGAAAAAGCTAGGAACATAGAGGCAAGCATATTAAAAAAATAAGGATCCGAAGCTCAACGGAGAGCAGCGTCCGTTGGGGTTCGGAGCAAGACAGTTTGCAAGGGGATGAGGAGTGATGCCAAGGAAGGAGTGGCGAAGGGTTGCAAAGCAAGGACAAGTGTGAAAAAAAAGGAACATGCAGGCAAGTTGTGTCATATAGATATGTATATATATATATAGATAATGTGCTTTAAAAAGACTTCTTGTTGCTGGAAGTAACAAAAATGGAGGAAGGCCAGACAAAAAGATTCCGGCTAGGGGCTGGCTTTCGTCCCCCCTTCTCAGGTATATACAATATGTATATGGCCATTTGCCAAAAATAATTGACAGAAGTTTTGTACTAGTTGTTGATATAATTAGTGTGGACCTAGTTGTTTTTCCTCTTCGTCATGAGGCGGCACGCAACTAAATTCACCAATTCTGCAAGGCAGCGCTAGCAAGCCCGCTAGGTTTGCGCTAGTTTTTTTTCACACCCATATTCGGGGATCTTTTTGGAACACTTAGCTCCTTAAACCTAAGGATGTCTTAGTGAATTTCTGTGCTACTCAACAATTTTCCTATATTTTTGAGGTTGCGGCTCAACTTTGCGAATTTGTACGTAATTTTGCCCGCTAGATCCCCGCTAGCAATGCGCCAGCAAAAATTTCAAGAAACGGCTTTGGTTGACCCGTGACCCAGTCGCCACCAGAGAACTTGTAGTTTATCCTGTTTGTTTGACAAAGCAACAGTGACAGCAAAGACAACGACCAGTTCTGCAGATATTCCAGCTCCACCATTAATAACTAGCAGCGGCACCCACTTCATATGAACGCGCGTTAGCATTTACTGCAGGTTTTAGCAACGGCTTCAAACATGAAAAATAAAAATGCAGGGTTTCAGACTATTTAGATCAGTCATGGTTTTAAAGGCACAATAAGAAGCGGCACGCAAGGAATTACGATTTATCAACAAAACCAGGAAAAAACAGTTTGACAAACCGTCATTTATAGAATTATTTGAATTATGTTATGATACAACTAATATCAATGAACCTCTTCTCTCGAATATTCAATACAACCCCTAGAACCCATGATATAGTATTGGATTTGTTGATTGGGGGGGCCGTGTGGGGGGTGTTAAATATCGGGGGGATGTTGGATTAGCACGTTGCCGGTTCCAGGTATGCGTGATTGAAGGCATCCGCATAACTATTGCCAACATGGACGCCTCGCACTTACTGTACTTTTGGCCTTGTGACACGGAAACTTTTCACCTTTTTTCTACAACACTCAACAGGTCAGGACAGAACTTACAGGAAACTGTGGTTTTCATGTGTAAACTGAAGAAAGCATCCCCAATATTCCCATGAATGGTTCATAAATGGGTCAATATGATCCACTTAAATGGTAATTAACTTTGTGGCGGTGAATCCCACATTGTTACAGAATCTGGGACTTGAGGACATGAGCACGAGGATGCGCTTCGACTCGCGAGCTTGAGACGGAGACATTCTTTGATAGGTAGATCATCAATGGAGGACCAGCTATTCAATAGCTATCTTAGTAAACACATGTAAACACCCAAGCATAATATGAAGTATTAATAAGTATCAAGTGTATCATATTGACTAATATGTTACTGAACTAGATGGCATGTTTTTCAATAGATGTGAGAGGCTTCTCACTGGGTCGATGGTGGGGACATCATTGAGCTTTTCAGATGCACGCAGGGCATGCACAGTGAGAATTCAATCGTGGCTGCACAAGCTTTGCGGCCGAATTCACGAGAACAGTTGAGATGCGCATCTCTGCTTGACGTGTGCCCGACAATGAAAAACAGATGAGTTGCGGATCAATCGCAATTTGCCAATTTCAAGCTTGGATATCTATGGATATCTTGGATCTTCTTTTATAACTCTGAGAGTCCTGTTTCGTCCCAGAAATTCTGCAAATCAACAAGAACTCTATGACTCTTCCCTGTCCAGTGATTTTTTTTTCTGCCACTGTGAACGTTGTGAACTGGAGGTGCTGTTCAATGCCAGACTTCAAGGTCCTGTGCAGGAAGTTCTGAATTGGGAGGTGCAGCCCTGGAACGGGATGACCAGATCTAGAAACATGGCACCAGAGGAGTAAAGACGATTAATATATGATATGTAGACTAATGATATTAGATTTACTCCTACATAGATAATGATAGATATTAATTTACATACAGTAGATAATGCCATATATGTAGATTAATGATGTTGGCCGGTAATGAACAGTCGTGAACGGCCATGCTGTACACTGGACAGGTGTGACTTCTCACCCAATTTCGCACGGCCGGCCCTTTTCCTTCCTGGAAAGGCTACGTGCAAACGCTGCGAACGAAGCATGAAAGATCGAAAGCCCGACAAGCAGGCCAAGAGTTTTCTGTGATCGAGTAATCAAATAAGTATAAATTATGATGAAATCAAATGGAATCCAATGATAATCAAATGATAAATGGTTTTTAGTTTTCCAAGGCAATGGCTTTATTCTTTATGATCTTTATATGTAGCAATATTTTTTATCATTCTCCCAGAATTGATCATAACCCCGTGTTTTTGTTGGGGAATAAAGCCAGCCATTGACATTCGCAAATGAGCATGAATCAAGACCTATCATACCGTATACCAAATTATACATTGTTATACCATATTTGGGGGTAGATGAACATCTACAAATCCAGCATGAATTCATGGGTGAACTGAAGGTTCAAGGGAATTCCATGGGTGAACTGACCCATGGGCTTGGGTCAAAATGAGATACGTCCAAATATGGGATGACAGAAATAGACAACATTTAAGTGCTCCCATCTGACATTTTGACCCATACATTATCAATCTCAAAGTATCGAAATAAAGATCCGGTGTCCCAAGTCAACCCAACCAGTGTCTCAACATTTCCAGTGACCTCAATCCAACATGGCTGGAAAATCCCCAGGCGTTGCAGATTCCGTATCCCGTCTTCATCCCCAGCAGAGGTCGTCCCGCGAAGGCCGGATGATCTTTGTGATGCGACCCCAGGATGGTCAGGAGAAATCCAGTTGGATAAAAGATGAACCATGGGGGGTTTGCCCCAAATGGTCCATTATCAACCATTATCATCCATTAATGGGCTAGCCCCAAATCATCCATTATCATCCATTATCATTTGGTTGGTGGTTTGGAACATGGCTTTTATTTTTCCATGTGTGTATTAATATATATTGGGAATGTCATCATCCCAACTGACGAACTCATATTTTTCAGAGGGGTAGGTATACCACCAACCAGATTAAAAAGAGAAGTGATGAAATGAGAAGTGAAAGTAAGATATAATTATATGATAATAATTATATTATTACCCCAAAAAAATCATCCATTAAAATTTCTACCAATTCACTAAAACCATTGACAAACCACCCACAAGTGACAGATCAGCCATTGAGATCCACCAGTGGTAAAGTATTGGATTTGGGGGTACCACATTTGATCGATCCCAGGCACATTTGAACTGGCAAGCCACACATGTCTTCGGCGCACAAAAAGAGGACCCAAAAGGCGAAGATGAAGTACTTTTTTTTTTGTTTCATTTGTTTCAGTTTTCTGATTGCTGTGACTTGATAAACTTAAGTTTGATATTGTTTTGAGTTTTTCATAGTTGTTCTAATCCCTTCAATTGATGCCTCATGTTCATTTAGCTTATTGAGATATACCCTCTGGTTATTTAACATGGCCATGGTATAGATGCCCCATTTATAGATGGTTTACCTATTAAAAATGGTGATTTCCATGGAAAATCACCATTTTTGATAGGTAAACCATCTATAAATGGACCATTTTCCATGGCTATGTTAAATAACCCGAGGGTATATGTTTCTAGGTCAGTTGCCACCTTGTTTTCCAGATTTCTCCAGGACAAGCCGCCAGGGTTCAAGCCCGTGGTGTGTTTGGTCATCGAACCAGCAGAAGAGGAGACATCCAGGGCCGGAATGGGTGGATGGTTTTGGGACACTTGGCGGTGTCTTGGGTATTTTAGATAAACCATAGAAAACCATAGAAAAACCATAGAAAAACCATAGGAAAATGGGAAAATCATAGGAACACCATAGGAAAATGGAGGTTTACCACATGTGAAATGGATCAATACCTATAGATACCAGCTATTTAGTGGGTTATTCACATCCATAAATCCCAGCTATGACTTGATGTGAACAAAAAAGGGGTACAACATGGGTTTTGACACACTGCCATATAACCATAGAAGAAACTTCCCACATTTAGTTCATTTTAGTTCAATGATCTGCCTAACATAACACAACATAGTAACAATATTATAGCTGACACTGATTGTTAACCACTAGATGTAGCATTTGGTGATTCAACAGTTTGCTGTGCAAAAACAAAAACATTTAATTCAATGATTTGCCATATTTACACCTATCTAACATGGTGATTTTTCCATTGCAAACTGTTTTTTATTGCTAGAGGGCACAAACTGACCTCTTTTCGAGACGCACAGGTGCAGAATGGGTAACAGTATGTGCTGCTACAGTATGTGCTGGTAGACCCCAACCATCACATTCAGTGGCTTGGTTTTTCAGATGTCTGAACTGCTTCAGGAGGAATATCGAGCGACATGGCCTTCGTCGCTGATGCTGATACTTCCTGAAAGCCTGCTCCGAAGTTTCCGTGGAGGGAAGGATTAGTGAGACAGCAGCGGCAGCTAAATACCAACAGGATACCACACAATCCAACAGGAAAATAAAGGAATGGTCGAATTTTGACAATTTTGATCAACACACACATATATCATATATATATATATTATGTATACATATATAAATATCATATAATATCATATATAATATACATAGCATCATCACATATATATATAGTATATATCGTATATATAGTATATATACTATATATATAGTATATATATATAAGGTATATATATATATATCAAACATTGTGGATGAAGATCCACAAAATCCAGCTATATGGTCAAGGCAATTGCGGCCCTGGCTATGCACGCTGGGCTCGCCTCTCAGTCCGAAATTCGCATTGACTCAGCCATGACATGTTTCAATATGGGGATACCTTAAAATGGCTTCTTAAATGCTGGAAGATTAGAGTAAACCTTGGAAGTCTGAAGTCGATTTATCTCGATTTTTCAGACAAAGCCTGACAAACCTATGTTTTTGGTTTGTCTTGGGTGGATTTGTTGAACCTGAGGTTGTTCAGCAAGTTTGCACAAAATTCTGTTTGGAAGGAGAGCTCCCCAAGATGTCAACCCTTGAGTTTTGTGCGACTTCTAGCCTCCCGCACATCAATCATCGTATCAGCTTTTAAAGTGCAGGAGACCCTACGAATCCACAAAGATTCCAAAGGCCCGCAGCGATACGTCGTCGACACAACATTATACTGCCAGTGCGCGCTGCCATGGGTGACAGGATTTGGATCGTTGATGACACCCTGACAATGTTTTACAGGCTGGATCGACTCAATGCACCATGCCAAGAGAGGGGTCACTTTTGTGGACACTGTGGTAATCTGGTGATTTCTGTGGAGATTGCAAGATTTCAACAACCATCACTGAAGAAACCAAGTTGTTCAAGGCACGGAAGGATGATTTTGGATGATATTTGATGTGCCTTTCCAGGCTAGCTTTGATGGAGAAGTTCGTTGGCTGCGGAAGGCTCCGGAGGCTTCTTCTGGGGGATGTATAGGCCGATAGGCAACGAAATAACAGCCATAGATCAGTCATAGGTGACCGGCCGGTGTGTGCAATCGTCAAGTTTTTGTGTGGGATATCATGGGATCTGATCAATGGTGTCATCCCACCACATCGATGAGGCCTAAAAGGATGAAGTACCGCGTGGCCAATGAAGGTTTGATGTTCATGGAGGCCATGGCTTGTAGCTGTGAAACAACAGCTGTGAATTCTGCCCAGCTGGTGATAGAAATGTAGATGATGCTGTTCTTGAGGCACTGTTGGCTGTCCAAAAACATCATTTCATTGGAAGGCACGAATGCGCAACGCAGCAAGAGTTGAATTCGACAGACACGTGCTTTTCATGTGTCTTAACGGATCTAAAAGGTGCGGGATGTTGGAATGTTCGAGAAATGCACGGAATTATTGGCTCTCCTTGGCTTGCTGTTTCATGTCAACGTATTTTTTGTATCACATAATTCATCATTCATCATAATTTCATATAATTAACATAATTAATACTATTTGCTACTTATGACTTATGATAATGACATTTATATATATATAATTATATATATAACTATAACCTATCTTTTGATTTACATTTAGGTGTACAGTACACATTGTTGTGGTGTGCTCAGGGCTGCTGTGGCTGGTTTCTTGCGCGATGATGGCACTGCAGTGTGCAAGCGTCGGGAAATCTCAGTGGGGCTGACCAGACCAGGCTGCAGGATCCGTTGTTGGATTTGCTGTACCCAATGGATGGTTAAGAATGATTTAACCAACAAATTTACCAAGAAAAATGGTGGATATATGAATGGTTTACAATAGGGATTCAAGCAACAACAATATGGTGGATATAGGTGGATATTAATGATATATGGGATATAAATGTGGATATAAAACCAACAAACATGGTGATATAAAACCGAGAATAACGGGATCATTAATGGGATCTAATAGGATCTAACGGGCTCCCCTCACAAAGGTGACCTGCACCGGCGATTTTTGTGCAGCCCATCCCCATACTCGTACTAGATGAACTTTAATATGAACTATATATTACTTTAGGCATCACTTTTTTGGATAAATTTTGGTGAGTTTTTGGTCAGTGCGTCTCTTTTTTTTCGTGTTTCAGGGAATGATTGGAAGCTGGATGAGCTTGCCCTCTACAAGGTGGGGCTTTCACAGGATTTTTGTGCTTGGAGATGGTTTATGACCTATAATTGTATCAAAAATTGTGAGAACATTGAAGTTATATTTCATGAGAGTCATAAAGTATGAGAGCCCTCACATGTTGACAATCCTCTTCCTGATTGTGGCATTGTTGATGTATGATGCCTTGGGTTGACTGCCAGGTCGTCATGTTGGACTTGTGCGAACTTTGGCGACTTGGGGTGGAATACATGCCGCAGCTGCAGATGTATGAGGAGTGCGGATGCTGCAAATTCAAAAGTTACACTTGCAACATTTTGCAACCTGCCAGATGGGCTGCCCAGTGAGCTTTATGGGAAGTAAGATTGATATATATGGGGAGAGGCTGGGGGTTCCCCGGAAGACGTAGGAACCTTCAGTCTCTCTCTGATGATATATGCATATTTTGTCGTTCTTGCATACAGATGGGGGGGTGGGGGGATGTTAACGTTCGTTGCATTGCGTCATCAGAAGATGTTGTTACGTTGAAGATCGTTCGTTCTTGCATACAGATGGGGGGGTGGGGGATGCTAACATTCATTGCATTGCGTCATCAGAAGATTACGTTGAAGATGTTGTTACGTTGAAGATGTTGTTACGTTGAATTTCCAAAAAAAACACGCAATTCCCAATGGGAAAAGCAAACAATATATGATATTAGTTGATGAACTTGAAAAAGACAAAACAACATTGAAACAGCGGACAACATATCACAGATATGTTGTCCGCATGCTGAACTAATTCCCGATATTCTCACATTATAGGAAGAACACAAAACACTGTAAAACACAGTGACAAATGACATTTTTCAAACTGGAACACAATGAACTTCAATTGCCTTCCGGGGAACCCCAGCCTCTGCCCTATATACATATTATTATATATATAGATACACATAATATATATATATATATACACATGCATGATTTCACCCAGCACATCAATGATTCAGGACATTTGCCTGAACCATGATGTGCTTACCAGGGGAGGTGTGGGATGACCGGGATGACGAGTTGTGCAGCACCAGTTAAGTGACGTCGTTGCTGTGTGTCAAAACCAATAGTACCCCTTTTTTGTTCACATCAAAATAGCTGGGATTTATGGATGTTCATCCCACTAAAAATGGTATTTTCATAGGTATTGATTCATAGCCACATCTTTGCTGCCTGCCTTGACAGAGGTCATACGCTCAAGTGTCCTAAGCTCAGAGCTGAAACGCGCGGAGCTCGCATCGGTTGCATTCGAGAGTGACAGCAGGTCAGTGCTACGGTTTTCGAGCAGTACACGCCAAGAAGGCATGGCTAAGAATGGGTCGCAATTCATATTCTTTGATTCGACTCTCAACAGAAACGGATGACAATGCAGCTATTTATAGTGTCTTTCCATCTTTATTTCACTAGCAGCTTTCATGCAGCAGTGTCACCACTGAGACAGTTTGTTCAGGTTTGTTCATGTATGATAACGCTTGGTGTAATCTTTTGCCTCCCCCATGTCTTCCAGGGTGGATGCTTGAAGCAGCGAGATGGACGTTGCTTCCTGAGTCTGTTTGATTTCAGTATGGGCACGGGTGAATGCTGAATACTCTAGCAGAAACAAGCATGTGTACAGTATGATACCCATTTCAACATTTACAACACAAAATGGTGGTAATTAATATCCATGACTATCCCAACATCATACATCAACATCACACGTCAACCATCATTTTGTGGAACATCATACATTATGCATTGGTCGTTGATACATCATACATCTCCCATTCTTTTTCCTTGTCATTATACTACTTATACTACAATTCATCATCGATACTATTTGTTATTGTATTACCATTGGCATTACCATTGATAATAATCAACAATTATGTTGATATTGACAAACACCAACGATAAATTATGTTACAATTTGTTATCAACATCTTAGTGGTTGATATTAGGTTGGTATTCCCAATTATATATGATCATGTATTAGACCATTGTTTCTATTATGATCGACAAATCAATATCATATATATATATATACATGGTCTAACAAACAGTACCATCAACCATTACTATTGCCATTCCTATTGGACCATTACTATTACCATCAATATCACCATCAAACAGTCTAATAATGGTTTATTAATGTTTATTATATACTTGAATAGTACTGTAATATAGTTATGTCTATATATATTTATAATTTATCACCATTTAATTTGATAAATTGTTAATGGTTACCATTCAATTACCAATGGTTTGCAGCATGTTGCTTCCCCATGCCGCCATGGCTTGACCGCCAAGGCCACAAGCCGGGCCAAACGAGGCTCAAGGACCTTGTCCGATGCTGAGGAAAGGAATGACCAAATTAATGGGTGTTCATATGGATTTTATGGTTACACATTTTTTTTAGTAATACTCAAATTAATGGGTGTTCATATGGATTTTATGGTTACACATGGGTTTAGTATTGTTTAATGTGGTTTATACATGTTTATTCTGTTTGATATTATTTTAATGGATTTGTTTAACATGTTAATGGTTACCCTCTTTGGTCATCAACGATGGTTTGCTGGAAAAAAACACTACGTATTGACGAAAATATCGCATGAAAACACCTCGATTTAGTTCGTGGATGGATTCCAGGCCATGTTTGATGTCATCGGAGGGTAGCAAATCAATATATCAATCTATAGAACAAGAACTAATGATCATTCATAATACTACTGTCACAATACTAATGATAAGATATTAAGATATTAAGTGTGTGTTTTTGAACATTAGGATAGTTCTGTCATGGATGCGATGTGAGGTCCAAAAGACGGCCTTCAGAAGCATGCAGAAAGACAGGCAAAAGGCGTGGCCTCCGATATGGAGGTTTCCATCGGGTACCGCAATAGCTGGATGGTTTATAAGGGAAAATCCTACTAGAATAGATGATTTGGGGTACCCCCATTTTAGGAAACCTCTATATTGTGCGAGGGAGAAGTCCCGATTGGATATTAATTGGGTGGTGACTCTCCATGGAAAATGGTGAGTTGAGCAGGAAAACAGTAGATTCTTGGGACGTATAGTTATGATAGACCCAATGCCACCAACAAAGAAATGCCATTTGAGGGGATGGTTGAAATATGTTGAAATTCCAGCCATTCACGTGAAGTCTTTTGGCTGACTTTGGTCGGCAATTCCTTATCACCCGGCAGCTGTTCCTTCCCGATTACCAGAATCCTTGAAGTTGTTCGCATGCATCACCGCACGAGGATTTTCTCAGGCAGCAGAACGAACAAAAAATGATGGTAATGTATGGTAATGTATGGTAATGTGGGGAAAAAAACAGGGAAAAACGATCATAAACCATCCCCCAGTCATCAGCATTTTCAGAAAGGTGGTATGTTTACCAGTTTACCATTCCCAACGTTGGGTCCCATTCAGCAGGCAGTGCGGGAGCTGCTTCAATAGGCTGGAGCCTTGGAGATCATGAGATCATCCAAAACGGTCCAAGCTGATCTCCTGCGGAATCCAAGGTCAGAGATAAGGAGATGCTCTTCCAGAAGAGAACAACGGTGCGGCAACGTAAAATTTTATGATATTTTGAATGTAATTAAATTGTTGATATCTTAAGACATCCGAAAACTAGAGTAGGTGAGTCATAGTCTATATAATATATACTATATAGAAAATATCAAAACAACCGAAAACTAAAGTCTCAGAGTAGGCCTTGACTCTTGATGGCAAGTTGGGCTGCATTTCTTGAAATTAGAGACAGCATTCCGTGTGTTCCAAAAGGAGCCGAGAAGTGATGCTGCTATCTCTGGAGAAAGGACAGTTGCTGATTTCATTTGGATCAGCCGAGAAGCTTCAAACAGCTGGATGTTACCATCTGGTTATGACTAACAGTTTGCCATGGAAAATCACCATTTTTAATAGGTAAACCATCTATTTCTAGGGGCCATCTATACCATGGCTATGTTAAATAACCAGAGGGTAAAAACAGCTGGGAATTTGTGTTTCCTCACGGGTTGCTATGCCTATGTCCTCAGGAATGTTAAAGATACGGAATCGGTGAAGACGCCCAGTGGAGGAGACAAAAAAAAATGAAGTGCCGCTGTTGTCTTTGTTTTGCTCACTACTGCATGAATCCAGATCATTGGTTGATATTGCTTGAAGGGTAGGTCTTGCAGACCAGTCTAGAAGGAGACTTGAGATAGAATATATAGAATCAGAATCAGTGTGATTTTTCTGTTCACAGATTTTCAAATGTCATGTTTTGCAGCAGAAAGTCAAGGAGACCAAAGTGACGGCGGTGATTCCTTGGAGGCCAGAGCATTCCCAAACATCAAAGAGGGGGGCATTCTGGGGGTTTGGTGTACACCAAGCATCTATTCAATGTCATTCACCATCCATTCAACATCCATTCAACATCCATCAAACATCCATTAAACATCCACATACATCCACGATTCTCACAGGTGCCAACCGCATTTTTTCAGGTTTTGCAGGTGAGCGACAGTGAAGCCGAAACGGAAGCGGAGAAAGCGGATGTGGCTCAGACAGAGGCCATGAGTGCTGCAAAGCTGTAGTGCATTGTGATGGTTTGGCTGAGAGCTTGAATGAAAATTGGCTTCTGTTGGCCCCCAGTATACATAATTGAACATTATTAAACCATATTAAACCCCCATTGGACAACCATGGTTTAATAAGTTTAATGGATCAATGGGGGTTTAACATTATTAAACAATATTAAACCCCCATTCATCCATAATTAAACCATATTAAGCCATATTATTAAACATAATTAAACATTATTAAACCCCCATTATAGAAATATACAACATCCATTGATCCATTTGGATCATTTTGGATCTGTTGGATCGACACAGGATACGATGGATACGCAGGGCACCAGCGCCAAAGAGGCTGACTCGGAAGAGGTGCCGAGCGAAATCGCACCCCTCCCGGTTGGTTGATGATTACTATGCGGGTTATACTACGTATGTACTCACTATATGTATATCTATGTATGATACATGGTTAATTATAATATAGGTTGTATACTAAATGATGGTGAATGGGAACCAGTGATACCATCTACCCTCTGGTAAACTAACATAACTATGAAAAATCACTTTTTTCATGGGAAATTCCACTATAAATGGCAATGTTCAATAGCTATGTTAAATTACCAGAGGGTAATCACTCTATGTATATCATATGTATGATACATGGTTAATTATAATCTATTATAATATATACTGTATACTGTAATACTATTTGATACTATGAGAAAATGTGTTATGTCATACTGTGTTAGGCTACCCAGTATACAATAATATTCCCAATATATTTGCATATATATACTATACAATTAATATTAATGTCTATATAATATATATTCAAGAGCCCATTGAGGTGCCTCAAATGGAGGTATATATAAGACAATTCGCTGTGCCTTTACATATACACCTTAGATATCCTTTTGTTTGTTAGGTACCTCCAATTTGGCTTCCTGAAAGTTCCATTGACAGCGCCAGGATTTGGAGATGTTTCCCAATTCCCAGAGTAAGCCGTTGCTGTGGAGTGTTCCTGCCGTCCCTCGGTTTGAGCCTCAGCGCTCAACTTGTGCCCTGCTTTGTCCATGAAATTCGTGCATCGCTGGCCGGTGCATAGCACATGACGGAGGAAACTATGACCGCAATGAATAGAAATGAGCCGTGCAAAGTGCGCACTTTGCCAATTGGTTTCGTAGATAACGTTCGAGCTGCTGTTTCGAACAGAGCTTCTCAGACTGCGGGTCGCAGAGATCTGGCTGTGTGCCAGAGCAATTGGATGCATTTAAGCTCGTAATTCATCAACCATGGACCACGGGTATTTGGCGACGCGGAGGAAAATGAGATACAACTGACGTCAGAAACAGCATAATGTTCAGCAACGAGGAAAAAAACAATGATTGAGCAAACATAATTCAGAGACAGAACCCTTGTCAAGATCCAAAACAAGGGCAACATGATTGAAGTAAATAATATCACACAACTTCCGAAAGAGCGAAGGGCCGATTCAGTTACTAAAAGAGTCTAGTGAAAGCAGCCTTGCCAGCATTTATACGACGGGAATTTAAGCAGGGAACATGTTTCATTCTAGTTTTGGCTCCCAGCTCACTTGAGACTGCGATTTTGAGCAATGGCGGCACAAAGCAGGTGCAGCCTGTGCAGCCGCACTCTGGCAGAGCGGCATCATGTTTCATCACCGTGGCAGCGTGGCAGGACAGTAGCGGTGCTGTTGTTGGGCCAGCCCCTCAGACGTAGCAGCGATCCGTAGACGTCACTTCTGAAGGCAGAGTTTGGCTGATTGCAAGGTGCCGTGGTCTTGTCGGGCCGAGCCTTTTTGCAGATTTCGCCAAGTGAGCGGACAACGGCCAGCGCCCCTGCGATTCATGCAGAAACCATGGGCCATGGGTCTGTCTGAAAATGGCGGGTAATGACATGTAATTACCATGTTGACATAGAAACTGCTATTTTCATGGGAAAAGTGATGATGAACTATGAAATTTCGGGGTACCCATGGGGAGCACGTTTTTCAGACAAACCATGACAAAGCCATGAGACGATGCCTGCATTGCTGTGTATCCACCTGGAGAAAGACAGGTCCATGTCCAGCCACGCTTGCGTGCTGGCTCTGCTGAGTGCTATCCTTGGCTCGGGGTTTAGGCAGAAACCGTTGATCTCTGAAGCTTGCATGCATTAAACAAGGAAACTTGGCCTCAGGGTTGCAGACCATCAAGAGAATATGAATCAGAGAACTGTTAATACTAATTAATTACTAGATATATACGTATATAATCGCATATATATACATACATACATAATATAAATAATAACAGTAGTATGCATGCATGCATGCATGCAGACAGACAGACAGACAGACAGCCAGCTAGCCAGCCAGACAGACAGCCAGCTAGCCAGCCAGACAGACAGCCAGCTAGCCAGCCAGACAGACAGACAGACATACAGACATACATACATACATGCATGCATGCATGCATCCATGCATACATGCATACATGCATACATGCATACATGCATACATGCTTATGATGTTGGCTCAGGTGGTCTCAAATAATGATTGTTGTTGTACACTTCTTGGCTGTCTTTGGCCAAGACAGCGGCCAACTTGCGGCCTCGCACGCGAAACGGCGGCGGCTGTAGATAGAGACTTAGAACAGCAAGGGAGTTGGCTGTGCTGTGCCGCTGTGCTCATGACTGGGTAGTGGTTTCATCTTGACAAAAGGGAAGAGAATCCCAACGGTCCCAATTTCTGGTGTGGGTGTCTCAAGCAGATGAACTCGTTTGCTACTTTTTATCATCTATCTACTTTTGCTGTTTGGTTGAATATCTCATGCATCAGAGGCACTCAATGACCAAGGCCGGGGCATGCTTGATTGCAGCAGCTGGGCACAGACCCTAGCTGAAAACACACTCTGGTGGCAGTGAACCGTGGAAATTCTGGGTCCAAGTCAAGTATTAGCAAAGCAATCAGTGAAGTGCTGAAGAATTTTGATGAATTTTGCCCCAAATCACAATCAATCATAATCAATCATAACTCATCATGAATCATAATCATCATACCATCTATTTATGATGTTTGTTGGGTATTATGGGATACATAACCAACATGTGCCTCTCAGCAGTCCAGTAAAAATCGCTATAGGCTGCGATCCCAAAGACGAAGCTCTGGAGTTCCACGACAACTCTTCTTCGGTGGTGGACGTGATCCTTCCCCGGATGATGTGACCAGTAAGGCCTTGCGATCCTGGGATATCTTGGGGAAGTTGGGGAGGACATGGTAGCAACATGTATATATTTGATACCTCCAAATCTGGTACATTCTGGCTGATAGGGTAGAAGTGGGAGAAGGATTGAGAGCTGGCAGGTGTACTTCGACATCAGCATTGGCGGCGAGCCTGCTGGTCGAATTGTTTTTGGCTTGTATGGTCACTGACTCAGTTGAAAAGAGCTGAAGTAGATTTGCTTTGCTTGGCTGATATGACCAGACAGGGGGGGCAATCTAGGACAGCAATGTTCAGAAGCCTTGCAACTTCAAACATAGATCATCTAGATCATCAAGTGTGCGGGATGTTTTCTGAGTCTATGGGAATCGCTATCCAAATCACATATGAGGCGATGTGGTGCCGAAGACAGCTGAAAACTTCCGCCAGCTTTGCCTGAAGGGTCCTGGCGATGGCTACAAAGGTGGCTTGGCAACATGGGTGCGTTTCAAAACTGGGGTACTCTATCCAGAAGAACGGATTCAAAAGGTAGCAGATGGATGCAAATGGTAAGTTGTATATTTTTGAATATTTTTGAAATGGTAAGCCTTTTTCAACCAAAGGATGACTGGAATGTCCTTAGATTTTCGGATCCGATTTACTCTGTTGGCGCTCAGAATGATTCATTGTGGGGGGGTTGTGGGTGTCAAGACTTCAGAATCAACATGAATCAACGGTCATCAACGATTTTTGTTGCGCCAGGATGCCCTTTCCACCGCGTCATCCCAGGCTTCATGTGCCAGGCTCGAAGAAGTTAAACCCACCAGAGGTTTGGGAAACTGTGACATTTCAGGGTGGTGACTTTACCAACATGAACGGAACTGGTGGCCGAAGCATCTATGGTTTCCGCCTCAGCAGGAGTTTGTTTGGGTTGACGACTTCGGATGTGGGGGTCACCAAGGCAACAAATTTGAGGATGAGAACTTTGAGCCAGATTCTTGGGTAACCAGAGTCGCAACTTCCATCAACGCCCACAACAAAGGTCCGTTGGAGTTCCTTTTCTTTTATTTGGCTGAACAACAATGACTAAATCTTCGTCTAGTGATTGCGCAACAGGATGCGTACGAGAATTTGTTGGATTCTGTTGGAAGGTTCATATGTTTGTTTTCACTTGGAAAAGCTCTTTTGTGGAGACCCGGAGACCCTGGTGAGGTTTGGATCACTGTGCTGCGAGTTGCTGTGAGTTCACTGTTCCGCTTGATCATTCACGCAAGGTTCGTCCACAGCAAGTTGGAACCTTGGGGAAAGTCACGAATGGGCTTTCAAGTCTGAAGTGATGACACGACCACTGGCATAGCATTGATGATTTTAAGATGTCCACTAGATTTCAATAGTTCCAATAGATATTCTGACCGGCCGAAAAAAAAAAAAAAAAAAAATGACAACCCCCTGAAAAAAGGCAGGACAACTTTTTTTTGTGTTTTTTTCTTTTTTTTTTTCTTTTTGGTTTTTTTTTCGTTTTTTTTTCGTGTTCTTTTTCTTTTTTTTTTCTTTTGTTGCTGCTTTTTCTTTCTTTTT
>Ga0126342_10010313_pt1 | contig 16711 bp, 17 predicted proteins | sample Cyp1metagenome_FD_92528 | JGI IMG/M metagenome (GOLD analysis project Ga0126342, IMG submission 92528) | Coral microbial communities from Lord Howe Island, Old Settlement Bay, Australia - Cyphastrea 1 metagenome | ecosystem: Host-associated > Invertebrates > Cnidaria > Coral ... | reverse complement strand
ACAGCTTGAGAAGCGTTTTGTGATGCTTGCAGATGGTGGTGCTCAGCACACTGTAGAGCTTGCGTGGGACACATCCTACAGCAAACTGCAGGCAGATGACACCGGTTCATCCTCACTTCAGCGTGCAGACCTTTCTTCACTTCCTGCTGATGTTCCTCAAAGGGAAAGCGATGAGAACGTGGAATCGGTGGAACCCCCGGCCAAGCGCAGATTGACGGAAGCTGCAGCTTTAGCCCGAGCAGAACAAGCAGAACGAGAGGCTGAGGTTTGAGCCTAATTCGTTGTCTCTGATGTTTCTTGTGTAGGCATTGGTTTCTTTCAAAGGTGAAACGAAAAACGCAGAATTTTCCACATTTCTTTTGAGGTGGCCAAGATGGAAGCAGAAGCCGCTGAAGAAGCTGCTCGTGACGTCCTGTCCTCAGCCGAAGTCAAGCCGAGCCTTTCATCCCCGACCAATTTGCAGTGATGTGCTGCTTTCGGAATGCAATTTTGTAACTCAACAGTTGATGCCATGATTGCAAAGTTAGTCAGATCTGTTTCCCGTTTTTAGCGCAGGTCTTGCGATGCTTCTCTGGGCACTTGCTGAGTGAAGCTGGGCCCCTATCAGGAATTGTTGGTGCAGCCGGAGGTTGATAGAGACATTCCTCAGAGTGCAGGTCAAATGAAGATTCAAGCTTAGGATGGTCTTCTATCGGGAGAGGCATGTTGAAATGGTTTTCCAAGCAAATCCGCTGGGTTGAAGTGAAGCCCGGACCTCCTTACGTCGATCACGTTGATCACATGAGGTGGATTCTTCTGCGGATCAGCTTGCAGGCAGCGTTGGCCACAGATGCAGGATGTTTTGTTTATGATTTATGCTACAGATGGAGATGTCACTGCATTGGCCTGTGCGAGGTGAAGAAATGGAGGCTCGAAGTGGGAGTGGGAGGTCACTGATTGTTCTTTGTCCTTTGCTGGCGTTGCTTGGCTTAGCTGCCTGCAGGTGCTTTGGTCCCAAAGCAGCCCAAGCAAGGCTTTGTCAAAACATTCTGGGCAGCCAATGAGGCCGTCACAGCCTTGGTGGCGAGACCTTAAGCCTATCAGTCTTTACTACACTACACATATTACACCCTATCAAAATCTGTTGGTACATGCTACGTGTGCGATGTGTGTGGCGCTTAGGCAATTGTCCAAGGCAGGGCTCCAGAGATTGACCCATTAGTTTGTCAAACACGTGGAACCAGACTGATGGATATACGGATCTATATCACCTGCAACATGATATCTTGGACTTTGTTTCCTTATGTGCAGCTTGAGTTGGGACTTCCGATGAATTTGCTTGCTGGTGTTGTGGCTTTGTTGAAAGACTTGATTTTGTCAATTCTCATCTTCGGCTCTTTCAATCCTACTGTACATGGTTTGTGACTTGTCGACGTGGATGTTAGAGTAAAGAGTGATGGTAACATGTACTGTTCCACTTTTCAGACTTTGTTTGGGAAGTTTTTATCAGGGGTCAGCAGGACTGAGGCAACACAGACTAGCAATAGTTCTCTACCCTTTTCATTGGCTTCAGTATGTGAGTGCTTTGGCTGCAAAGGCGAGGTTCATGTTTCATTCAACAACACGTTTGGAATGTCGGAACAGTAAGCCATGAAATTCAGTTCCAGTGGTTTCTGTGCAGGAGATGGAACACTGGGCACCTCAGATCTCCTGTCTACGCACGAAGCCTAGCTTTTCTGCAGGCGTTTTGCAGATTTTTTTCATGCTTTTCATTGTTCGTTTTTTCGGCGAGGCCGGGGCACATTGGAGGCACTCCTTCTGGATGCAGCAGGCGGGGTCCACCAGGCCTCAGATGGCCTCACGGCCTCGATTTTTCATCTGCAGGTCGAGATGAAGGACTCTGCGAGGCGATTGCTGCTGCACAGTGTGACTTGAAGGATGCCACGCCACTATGACCAAAAAGCCGCAGAAAAATGGGGGACGAAGTTGGATGGTGCCAGAGTCGAACCTGGGGCGGGTGAGAATGTTGCAGATTAGAATAGAACATATAGAACAAGTTGCAGACTTTGATTGGCGTGTGGTTGCATGCTGAGCGTACCTTGAGCCTCCGCTGCCACTGCTGACTATCAAAAACATGTTGCTTCGCAAATGTGAGAGCAATGGAATTGCCAGAGCCACAATTTTCCAGCAAAAGGCCGGAGAGTAAATTGAAAACGACAAGGAACTCACGACTGCTTCCATGCGACCGCACTAGTGCAGTCACTAGTGCTCAATCACAAAGAGCACCAAAGAGTTTTTGATCCGAACAAATCATATACAAATCATCAGATGATATAATAACCATCATTAACCATATAATAATCATCATTAACTACAAATCATCTACAAATCATAACTTTTGGAAGTGGCGCGTCGCGCCCGAAACGTTGGCCACGTTGGCCGCGATGGCTTCGGCCATGGAGCGCCCGGGCATCGCGGGCATTTGGCAGATCTGCGGGCAAGCGGCGTTGAGCGCATCGAAATCCATGGAGGATCCCTTGGTTCAGCAGCAAGCAGCAGAGGGTGCCATCCTACGAGCACAAGCAGCTTTTGTGGCCTATCCCTTGGATGTTTTGAAGACCCAAGTGCAGTCAGGCCATCCCCGCTACAATCGTTTGTCTCGTTTGCCATGTCTTCTGAAGGACTACAAGCTGAAAATCTTCCGTGGATATCCTGGAGTTGGTGCCAACTCTTTGTTGATGGGTGGTTTGATGTTTGGAGGCTATCGCTTCTTTGACAACTTCTGGGCTTTGTATCACGTGCCTGACTACTGGCGCCCAGCAGTTGCAGGTGGAAGTATAGGTGCTCTGTGTGGTCTGGCTGCAACACCGCTGGAACAGGTGAAAACCATAATGGCTTTGCAGGAGTTTCCGGGGAAAATGTCGTGATTTTGGCTGGTTCTAACATTGCACCCGGTTCTATGTCTATGTAGTGTCTCACGTTTCTTTTTGAACTAGGTACATGCTTGCAGATCTGGAATATCTGGAATATCTTGGTGTTGCAGAGGGCTGAATTTACCAGGCACTGCTGGCAGGAAACCTGGTTGAAGGAGAGGAAGATCACCAAGCGGATTTACAGCTCAGTGCATCATGGAGCCTGGGAAGCACCAGCACGGTTGAAATTCTACGCAGCAACGCCCCTGGTGATCCGCACAGCACTTTTTGATAGTCAACTCTTCTTCTACAACAGCAGACTTCGAGAATGGGTGGCCAATGGTGGATGTCCTCCCAGTCTTCACTTTCTGGTTGGTACTGTTGGTTTCATGCTCGCTGGCTTGGTGGCTGCCACCGTCAACTATCCCTTCGATCGAGTGAAGGGCCACATGATGGGCCGAGCATTTCAGGCATGACACCCAGTCCTTTCAGTTGCTTAAGGGACCAGGTTATTTTTCAAAAGTTTTACTCATCACCAGCACTTGATTCCGGGGAATTGATCGGAATGTTGGGTTCTGATTCTAGATGCATAAGCTGTAAAGCGCTAAAGCATATCCTGTAAGAAGAATGCCTTTTCTTCTTGTGGTTTAGCTCAGCAAACGCATCTCCGACCTGTCCTTGAGTTTGTTTTGTTTCGCACCCCGGTTTGAGCACAAAGTTCGTTCGATGATGCTTTGACGCGGTCGGTGTTTGTGTTTGTTCTGCGCGCAAAGCCAAAACCTTTAAAACACATATGCACACACTGACATGGGATGACATGGGTACATCGGTACAGAGCACGCGTTGGAACACTGCGTGCGCTGGTCCACATTTGCATCCTGGGACGCTGAGCACCATTTCTTGCCCTTTAATTTGTATAACCGTGCAAGGCCTTTCTAGACCATTGTTTTTCCCTCCAAAATTTGAAAAACCAGAAAGCGCAAGACGACGGGAAGATTTGATGGTGCATCAACAGGCAGCCGAATCACAATGCCATGCTAAGCGCATGGTTTCGGACCTCATCATTTTCAAGTGCCCAAGAATGATATTTACAACGCGCATTTCAAACTAACTTATCATTCCATGTTGTCAAGTGTTCAAGTTGCAACTGTGAAACACAAATGGATGGTTTTCACCCGGATTTTCGTTCCAGATGAATTGTATGAATGTTGTAGCATATGTTGTAGGATATTTTAAACCCAAGTGTTTCTATATGTTTCTACATTTCTATTCATAAAATTGGGCACGAAAGAAACATTCGGATCCACATGGTTTCCCTTCGCCTTTGCCAAGGCTTCCATCGGTGAACAGCCCAAGGAGAGTACCTACGGAGCCTTCGCCGCAGTGGTGAAGCGCCATGGCATTGGTGGTCTGTTCCACGGTTTGCCAACGCGAAGTGTGTTGCATGCCGTGGTCTGGTGCGTGGTGGGCGCTGGCCGCGAATTTTGCGAATGGGCTGGCCTGCGGGAAACTTGCTTCATCATGGCGATGTGTATAAATATATGCAGCAAACATGCGGTATTACACAAAGAAGTCAACTAGTAGATAGACTTTTTCGAGATCGTTTCTTTCATTTAGTTTGGCCCAAATCCCCGTCCAAGAGAACCATGGACCTGGACATCGTGCCATCGGCACTCGCAGGAGAGAGCCAAGCAGAGAAGCGCTGAACTCGGTTGCAGCCGAACACTGAGCGCTTAGACCACGAGCCGCGGCGACCTTCTTTTCCTCTGCCTGATGGGCAGGTTGCCGCGTTGAGAATCGCAGATTTTTTCGTTCTGATCCATCCTTGTAGTGTTGAAACTGCCAAACCACACTAGTGTTTGATCTCCAATTTTGGACTGAAATTGTTCAACTTGATTGGTGCCATCTTTGTTGGCATCACGGTCACTAGGCATGTCCAGAACTCATTCATCGGATTCCCCAGGAGAAAATGCAAAGGTTCGACCAAATTATATGCACATGAGTAGGGGCATCCGTGCGCAGGGCATCCGTGAGTTTCCCAGATGCATCACCATTTGAAGACCAGACGAATTAATATTGTGAAACCCACATGAGCTATTCATAGCTGTTCAGGCTTGCCACTGATGTACACATCACTGAAGTCATAAACTCGTCCAAACATGTCCAAACACGTGCCAGTTGAACAGATTTTATGTATTTTTATATTGTGTCAGTTCTTTTTTTGTCGAATGATCTCATTTTCATTCATTTTCCTGGATGATTTTGGTGTTTGTTGAATGATCGTGCAGTATCGCCAGTTATTTTTCCTAGATTTTTCCAAGACGTGCATCCCATCGAAACGTTCCACTTTCACGCGTTGCCGCCATGGCGATTTGGCGGGAAGCCTGGCACCAATTCCGGCTAAGTCTGCCTGTGTCAGATGCCAATCTTCTACAACGAGCGTCTACCTGGGTGACATGGATAGTAGTGGGCCATTTGGGAAAAGAGATCCTTGGACCTGTCACGCTTTCAAGCAGTGTGAATAATGTCCTTGGAACTTCTGTTGTTGGTGGTCTGAGTGTTGGAATTTCCACCTTGGCCTCGCAAGCTTTCGGGGCTGGAAACGACTTGGCCATGGCCCTGGTACTGCAAAGAGCTTTGTTGGTCACGTTATTGGGCTCCTTGCCCTGTGTTTTGCTGCTCGTGATGATCAAACCCATTTTACTTGGCCTCCACATGGGGGAGAATTTTGCCACTGTCGCTGGTCGCTATGCTTATTGTGTTCTGTTGGTCACACCTTTCATGGGCATCCAGCGTTCCATCGGGGTCTGGCTGGTGGCACAAAAGAACAACCACCCGCGGATGTTTGTCATTCTTTTTGCCTTGCCTCTTCATGCAGTCATGACTGTGTATTTCACCTCCACTTCTTGGACCTACATGGGTGCAGGTGCAGCTATGACTATTAGTACTGCACTTCAGGCTGTATTGATCTATGTGTACATCTCTTGCTCATCCACTTGTGCACGAACTTGGCGTGGCTTCAGTTGCGAAGCGTTCAAAGATTGGGGGCCCTACTTGGAAATTGCCCTGCCAGGCGTTTGGATGAACACCGAATATTTTGTCGGAGAATCCCTGACCTTAGCAGCCAGCATGCTAGCAGATCCTGACACCTGCTTGTCTGCCCTATCCATCTACCAGCTCACACAAACAACGTGTTATCAGATCCCAAGTGGCCTGCGGATGGTGATCAGTGCCCGAGTCGGTAATCAGTTGGGTGCTGGTTGCCCAACAGAAGCAGCAATTGCTGAGAAAGCAGGGCTTCGACTGATACTCCTCTGGCTGACCATCCCTGCAAGTCTGTTGTTGATTTTCACCCGTCAATGGGGCCTTCTCTTCACAACAAATGTCGCTGTTCTCCAACTGCTGGACACGCTTGTTTGGCTGATGTTGATCTACAGCAGTCTTGATGCTGTACAGGCCTATAACAATGGTGTTCTGGCATCTTGTGGGCAACAAAGTATCAGTGGCAAATGGGCCATTCGAGCTTATTTGGGCGTGAGTTTTCCCTTGGCTTTTCTCTTTGCCTTTGCTTTTCACTGGGGCGTCCCAGGACTTTGTGCTGGGCACTGCGTCGGGAAGTTGTGCCACGTGGTGCCGTGCATCTTCGCAGTGTGGCGAATCGACTGGGACTTGGAGAGCAAACGCGCCATCGAACGCGTCAACCAGGTCTCCAGCTCCATGTCCACTGCGCTGGTGCCGCGCTAGGCTGCTAGGCCACGAGCGCCATCTGGCAATATCTGGCACCTGGATCCCGATCTTCGAATCGGAACGGCAGATTTGGACACTTCCTTGAAGCATTTTAAGCACATTAGAATCATTAGAATCATTAGACATGGAAATAAATAGTATCTAGATGTATCTTTATGTATCTAGTATCTTTAGACATCTTTAGCATCTTCAGCGGCCTCGGCAAAACAAAGAGCAAGCCTTGAGTCCTCAAAGGACCCTAAGCCTTTGCCAAGTCCATCTGAAAAAGCCCAGGTCTAGACCTGTTGGGTGGGTTTGCGTGTGTTGTCATACAAAAATATATCAGATGTGGAAAAAGGAATCAGCAGGTGAAAAAAACATGTGTGCCACGGTGAAAAGATGAATTACACACCCCTCTTCCGGGGATGGTCGTCAATCCATGGGGATCTATATATTTATTGATTTATATATATATACCCATTGTAAGGATTCCCAACATGACAACCATGTACCATATTTTAACCATGGGACATGGCAATCACAGCTGGTTGCTGGTGACATCGCAGCATTTGCCGCCTCAGCCGTGTAGACACCACGCTGCGCACAGCCATGGCATCTTGGAGTCAGCTCGGGCAGCTGGGGCCACACATCACCACTTTGACATTGCAACTTGTCCTGCAAATTAATGTGTGTGTGTATGTATAGATTATAGATGTCCTACACTTGAGGCAGGTACAAGCACACCAAATTTGACCATTTGGTGAAATATGGCAGGAAGCAGCAGATCGAGGGTGACCAAGATTGAAAGGCAATTCAATGTTTAGCGAAGGTAGTTTGGAAATCAAACTTCCGACAATATGGACAGATGAAAAAGCAGAGGTGGGTTGAAGAGTCAGAGAAGAAGAAAGATCCATCCGCCTTATGCGGTACTACTTGTATAGATCAATATGGACTCCCTCTGTTTTTGTTCGTAATAATGCCGTTGCTGTGGATTTTCTTCAAGCAGTCCATGTGTCGCAATGTGTCGCAGTGGCAGTGTGCTGCTAGGCGAGGGATCTCCAAGACACGCAACCGTGGCTCCATCTTACAGCTCTTGGACGATGCTGGCGGAAAGTACAACTTCGTCTACATGCCCGCTGGCCGTTCCACTCATGCAGGCCTCGCCATCGTAAACTTCGTGGATGCTGAGGCATGCCACCGATGCTTTCTCGCGCTGAAGAACATGCAGGATTTGAGTCGTGGGAGTGCCGAGTCGTGGGAGTTGCTGATGCTGTCCCCATGCTGAACGAGGTACAAAGAGATACGGAGAGGCACAAAATGAATCTAAGAATATCAAAATTTAAAATATCTCTTAGATTTTTTGCTTTTGGGCCATTCTTTGGGGGATTTTTGTTGCCCAAGTCTCGTTGCCCAAGTCTCGCCCCTTTGTCTCAGGAGCAAGGTCTGATGGTGGGCATTAAGAGCATCGGGCAGTCAAAAATTCAAGGCTTCTCCGAGTGGCGAGTCTGGAAATTTGGAGGTAATACATGAAACAAACATTCACTTCATTTCATACCAAAAGTTATTTGAATGATTGGAAGCATCTATGAAAATCTGTGTCGCGAAAGGTAACCTAGCTTAAGCTACCCGAGCTCTTCGTGTCTGAGCACTGAGTAAATATTGGGGGGAGGGCTTGTCTTCAAGTGTCTTCAATCTTCAAGTCCCTATTTTTGAGGTTTATTGGACGGTCCTGCTATGGACCCCTGAGGTTCCATCAATTGTGTGATAAACTTCTCTGTCATGGAAAACTGATGTTGACATTATGACATTCCTGCCTGCACAATAAACTTCCCGCACAACTTCTCGTCACTCAGTTCTTCGAACTCTTCTCCTGATACGTTGCTCCATTGCCTTAACAACTTATCACCCCCGGTTTTTTGCATTATTCCATCAGAACTCCTTAACAGCCTTGACATTTCGCGGAATTCTTCTCCTTAAGTTTTTTCAAGTTGTTCCTTCAACGAGTCTTTCCAACCCTGCCCCCTTTGCTGACACATTTCTCAAGATCCTGTTTGAGATGTTATGTCGTTTGCACAAACTGGAACAGAAAGTCAAGGTTCACACTGGTGAGAGAACATCTTGCACTGTGCGCCTTCTTAACACCCTTTCACACTTATTTTGTTACATAAATAGATCTTGACACCCTTTTCACAACATGTTATAGATTTATCGCATTTCCATCATTTCACCAAATCTCTGGTCAAGTCTGCAACATTTCCTTCAGCAACCTTTGGCACGTTCACGGTCCAAATTCTGCGGTTCGCAGTCCAAATTCAGCACATCTTTGGAATAGAACAGGGATGGCCGATCTTGGCCAAGAATAGCGATAAGATGACGGGCCCGGCTCAGGAACCTCGCATATTATGTGGTGATTTCTCGCCAAGATGAACGTGTGACAGATCAACCGTTGATCTTCGCCTTGGGCTTAGGGCAAGCGGCCAAGCATGATGAGATGCATGGGATGTTCCATATGTTCCACATGTTCTGTCTATAAATTGCACATTACCTATCTATACTGCCAATTAGCGGCGCAGCAGCAGCGGCTCGCCGAGGTGAATGGTGAAGCAGCGGATGAACGATTTCTTGAATATTTGATCAAGACTTTCGTGACCCATGCTATGAAGCAACGAGCCGAAGAGCTTCCTGGTTGGACACATTGGATGGGACGGTGCCAGAAATAGGAAGATATGGCAGCTAAAGGTTATGGGCAGTTATGGGTTGCTTTTTCCGGGAGATTTCCAACTGAAGTACCACCAAAACATTCCAAAACTAAATGCATGAAATAGATTTTAAATGATTAAATTAAAATACACCATTGGAAAGTGCAATGTGCATCATTTTGGCTCCGCCTTTCTGGCTGCATTTGAGGCAAGCTGAGGCACGCTGTTTGGGGCCGGCCTAGTGGGCCTAGTGCCCTGGAGCTTTGAGGGAGCTGTTGGTTTTATCACAAAAGCATGGAATGCGTGGAGAAACACATGGATTAAGAAACACACCATTGGAGGGGTTCAAGAAGCAACAGATGAGTGCTGCCGTTCATGCCTATCAACAGCACTGATGTAACGCCATTGTTGGAGTGGCTGCATGACAGGCTATGTACAGTATCGGGAAGATGGGACCATCACCACCTGGGTTGACCTGCGGCCCACTACAGCCAGGGTGCCTTTCGAGAAACAAGGACCGTGAAAAAACATATGAGAAAGCCAAAAGCGTGTTGCCAACCAAGAGCCAACCATGAGAACTCCGGATGGATAATTTCGTTGGGAAATTGAGGTGGTGAGAGAAGCAATGCATGACTATCAACTTGTCAACTGTCCCAACTCTTGAGGACGGTGCCCCATCCCAAGCCCCGGCCATCCCTGCCCTCTCGGTCTCTCTCGGATCAAACTCTTCGAGAAGCTCCCGGCCAGAGACGCAGATGCCGCCGACGCCGCAGATGCCACTGGCTGCACAGGAGGGGCTTCCTATCTACGACATCCACGCAGATGCTGAGATCCAGGCACTTTGCGACCGACTGGGCCGCAAGACCTGTGATGGAATGATCGTCTTCTCCCTGTAGCAGGGAGCCGGGACTACATTGGGACTCGCAAATGGTGTTGAATTCCCACCTCAAATTATTTTCCGAAATTCAACATCCACGAACAACGCAGCTGCATCATTGGACAGACCAAATGCAGTGCGCTGGATCAGCGTGGATCACTTGCATCAGCTGGGGGAACCAGTTCCAAAAGTCTGTCTCCTCCAGCGATGCTTTTTCATCGTGGTATTAGAATTTTCAACAAAACCTGGAACAACTGGAACAACTGAACCCAGGGTAAGTTTTACAGCAGTTGCATGCGTTGTCGCTGTCTCTGTGCCTTGTACAAACATGCACCAACCCCTGCTACTCAACAAGGGGTGGTCCAACGGACACGCGAGGAAATTTGCAGAAACGCTTTTCAAACCTTCTGACTGGCCGAGAGCCATCAAAGGGTTGCAACTTCGCACTCATGGGAACACTGCGAGTTAGATAGTTGATGAATGATGATAGTTGTGGTTTTGCCAAGATTTCAACCACGCCTGGTGGTGTCTGAAGTGTTCCAAACTGTTCCCATGGGATCCAGCTCGGGTGTACACTGCAGTTTCAGATGTTTTGTTCCCTTTTGAACCAACGGGCCAGAAATTTTGAGGCCCCAATTCAAGTGCGTCTGTCGCTTTGCCAGATGGAAGCGCGCACCAGAAATTGCTCCAAATTGCAAACTCCCCAAGAACTTTTGGCCGGGAAAACTTGCGGTTGCGCATCTTTGCTTCAACAGAGAGTCAGTCAGATTGGGCTGCAGCAGATCTGAAGTTCTTGTTCTTGTGCACCATTTTGGACCGAAAGCGCGGACACCTTGTAGGACCTGAAGTGCGAACTCAGCTGATTGCCCAACCAAAATAGTTCAACAATGTTCATTGTTTTTTTTTTTGATTCCGCACCATAGTCAACCCTTTTATCAGACAGTATCAAAGGATTCTCACCCGGAGAATCCAAGAATTTTCATCTTTCGACAAATGTCTGCCTTTGGTGGCTATGCCCAAGAGATCCCCTTCAAGCTGAGCTCCTCTGCTGTCGCCGTGTGCGGACGGCTGTATTTGGGGAGCCATCAGAGTGCCATGCAGTGGCAGGAGCTGAAGGATGGCAAGATCCAGCTGGTGGTGAACTGCACCAATGATGAAGAAGTCCCTTGTTTCCATGCGGACCAAGGTTTGCGATATTTGAGGATTGCTGTGAACGACAACGAATCTGCGATGATTCTGCCTTACTTGGATGGTGCAGCTGATGCAATCGCAACAGCTGTGGGCCAGGGTGAGAATGTTTTGGTGCATTGTCAGCAAGGTATCAGCCGATCCGCCACCATCCTCGCGGCATTTCTCATCAAACACTGTGGCCTTACTGCAGATTCAGCCATTGAGCAGATCCAAAGCCGTCGACACGTGGCCAATCCGAATGTGGGTTTCCGTCGCCAGCTTCAAGACTTCCAACAGGCTGCTTCAGGAGGCTCGGAACATGTAAACTATAAACACCAGCATCGTTGAAGGTTGGAAAGTAACATATTGGGCAAAACAGAAGGGCAAACAGCATTATGAAAACGTTTTCATACCGTTTTCATAAGGTTTTCTATCGTTTAATGATTTTAATGCCTGTTCTTTCACAGGTTCCCTTGTCAGATCCCAGGTGGCAATGGGACGGCTACATCCCTGGACCAGAACTGGTGCTACCAATCCCTGGGCTGCTTTGCCACGGGACGAACAGACGAGGCCTTCGCATCTCTTGATTCTCTTGGCGAGTTCAATCCCAGGCGAGTGCTGCAGGTGGGTTTGGATTTCGTGCTTGGCAGAGGCCGGTTGGCCAAGAGTTTCCCGATTGGTTTCCATAGGAATCCCAGGTAATTACAATGGTGGAAAGTCGGTGAAATTGAATGGAAGTTAGGGGTGCAACATGTAAATGGAAGTTATCATGTTATGGAAGTTTAAAGCTTCAGTGTGGATCCCCCTGAGGCATCAAGGACAGTGACGTTCTTTGGTATGCATCACTGCTTCGAACGCTCTCGAGTTGCAATGCCCTGGAGCTCTTGTGGCAAGAACTGACTTCCGAAGACTTCCAGGAGTCGTGGGGCCCAGACTTTTCACCCCAGCTGCTACAAGACACGCTTTATGTAACGCTGAAGAAACATGTAGAACACAAAGACGGCCAAGATTGATCCGCGACTTTGATTTGCTTTAAAGGATCTACTTATCGGCTCGGAGCTTGTACAGGCGATGTTGATGTACAGACCGCGGTCGCTGCTCCTGCTGGAAAAGGCTGCGCGATACCGTGGGTACTTGTCACTTGTGACATGTCTTGATGCTGCAGGATGTGTTGTGCAGCATGCATGCAAAAAGCGGGAGTTTTCGGTGTTTCTCCTCACTTGGACCAGCTTTCCCCAACATCTTTTTCAAACACGGCTCCTTGTTGGCTGTTTGTGGCTCCTAAGAACCTTGCAAGGATTGGCAGCAAATCAAACGAAAGGAATTCCGTGACTTTGGTGGAAGTTTGCTCATGCTTGATCTCTACCGCTATGTCTCAAGATGGTGGACCCACCACATCATCAAATTTTTGCACCCCCCACACTGGCCCACACCACAGCCCCAGCTTTGAGCAAGATCTCATGCTAAAGATCAGGCCTTACAGAAGTCCAGTTGGCCAAAACGCTCGCATCTAAAGACAGTCCTACAGCACATTGAATTGCATTTGGTGGTTTCAGATGTTGCGTTTCATAGCATTACTGTATTTCAGAGGTCCCATCCGACAAATAGGAAGCTTCCTGGTAGCAGATTCACAGAGCCTGGAAGAAGGCCGGCATGGGCCATGGCAGGCGCGGGGCTGCGAGCCGGTCTCCAGAGCTGCAAAAACAATCCTTTCTGTTCTCGTCACTTTTTTCTGACTTCCAGAGATAGGTGAAGTTCCCTCAGTGATTTCATGTGATTTCTATGTTATTGAGAAAAGTTCTGCAGTGAATGCGAAGTGAATCAGTGAAGGCAAAGTGATGGATATTTTTTCTCTTACTTCCAGATTGAGTAGGGTATTATATTGGATTTATTTGGATCGTATATAATTGTGGGATTGCTATGGATTGCTGAGTTGGCTGAGTTATCGTCAAGGCACATGGCTCAGTCGCTTGGACTCCTGGAGCCCTGAAGAAGTCTTCGCATGGCTCCTGGCACCGGTGACGCCGGGCGAGTTCCTCCGACGTCATTGGGAGCCCGGGGCTGGTGGCAATGGCATGGCAGCATGCAATGGCGTAGAACTCGATATTTGTCAAACGGCGATTTCGGAGATATTGTCCACTGTTTCACTTTCAACACTATTCGGAATGATATGGAATACCCCCTTAAACAGAGAGAATCATTCACAGGATCATAATTGTATGGACTGATCGAGTTCTCGATGCATATGTGTATACATATATATCATAACTATATATATAACGCTCAATTTACCCAAACGCCAAGCAGTCAAAGACAGCACCAGGAGAAGGAGCCACTGCATCTTCCTGGGAATGCTGATCGCTTTCATGGTCTTCTGTCGCAACGAGCGATTGAAGTGCCATGGCTGGTCTCTGTTTCAGGGAAGGGCCATCGAATTGACAACGATTTGTTAGTTGGGTCAGTTTTGGTAGGGCTGCGAAGAACTTCCTGACCATACCCTTCATCATCAAACTTGTGTTTGGGGTCTGCATTCCACCTTTGCAAGTGCAACAGATTTGCATTTGCGATTCGTATGTTCCACCTGCAGCGCTCCAGAGTGACTGACTGCAGGCGCAGTTGCAGACTTCCACTGGTTTGACCTTCGGCAAAGACATCAACCTTGCCAGGTGGGGGTAGCCAGGGGCACTTGAATGAGCGTGTAGGTTGGAGGTTTGTCAATTTGAAAGGGCCAGGGCCATAGCATGTGCCAAAGTGATCCAAAGTGACTCTACCATGGATATCCATGGATCATAACTGTCATAACTTGATGACACCATGCTTCACATGCCTTTGCATGATGTGCACCTCCGCGTGATGCGCTGGCTATGTGCTGCCCCTGAGATGTGGACCAGATGGGAAGCAAATCATGTGCAACGGCAGTGGCCGTGCCAAAGTGGACGTCGTTCAGCAAGAGGCCGATTTATCCAATCATTCCAGTGGCACAAGGTCGATTTAGTGACTTACCCTCTGGTAAACTAACATAACTATGGAAAATCACCATTTTTAATGGGACAATCCACTATAAATGGCCATTCTCAATAGCTTTTTGTATGTTTACCGGAGGGTGCATGGTGGAGATGATCATGCCTGAAGCAATCACCTGACATCGGATCTCCTGCGAGTTCCAGCGTGGCCTGTTGGACGTGTCATTTCGCCAGGTAAGGAAAGGCTGCTCGGTGCAGGTCGTCCATCCCCAGCGCTTCTGTCTGGAAGTCTCGTGCTTGCTCTCGAAATTGGAGGCGCACAGCGGAGGGTCAAACTGTGGAACTCATAAAACACACACACACACATATATATATATATACATATTATATATATAGTATATAGTATATATATATCTATCTACTGTAGCTGATTTTGAACTTGGCACTCGTGAAGAACAGTTTCAAGTCGGAGGCGCACTTCGGATGCCTTTGGGGTGCCAACAGCTTCCGAACACCGCCGGGGGGTCGTGGCTTCAAAGCCCACCACGATGAGGTTGAGGCACAGAAGTCTGAAGCTTCGCGAGCCGAGACCCGTCCATGATGACAGGTTATGCTATGTATTGCTATGTGATCTTATGTTAATGTCATTTAATGAAATGTCAATCTTGTGGTGAGTCAATGGTGATCAGATGCTGACGTTCTTTTGGATGGCAGGTTTTCATGCTGCAGCTGGAGGGAGCCAAACGGTGGCGTTTGCACCGATGTCCCACGGGACCATTACCTCGGAGCTATTGCTGGGACTATGATGAAAAGGACCTAGGCGGGTGGCTTCCGAACATCCTATTTTTTTGGATTTTTGAGTTGGGGGAATGACTCTTTTTCTTGGGAATTGCACACGGCCAAGCGGTGATGATGCCCACAAGGTTCTATCATTGGTGTATTGGTGTTGGCGGTGTCGATGCCGTTTTGGGTCCAGTTGTGTCGGTTCGAACAGTTGTATCAACTCCCTGGTGGAACCCAGAAATCTCATGTCATCTCCAGGGGAACCGCTGATGGAGTTGGTCTTGAAGGCTGGGGACTTGCTGTATTTGCCGCGTGGTACCATCCACAAGGGCGAGGCAGTGGAAGGCGAGGCTTCACATCACCTCACCATTTCCACCTATCAGAAGCTGCTGGGCTGTGGCTCTAGTGGGGCTGCCTTCAAAACTGGTCTTTTATTGAAGAATCCAGTTTAGGTTTGCTGTTGTGAATCCATTGGCTTGAATCTGCAGTGCCATAGCAAAGGTGGTATATAGCTGATCCCGCCACGAAATTCAATGCCACGTTAAAAAAAAAAAAAACTTGCAAATCGGTCCAAGTCAGATGAGTTTAGCAGATGACTACGGCATGTCTCAGAAAAGTACGCGCTGTACACTTCCTCTCAACAGACCCAGGTTGACCATTTTGCTTTTCGGGTTCCTTCGATGTCCCAACGTTTCCGCGGGTCGTTCTCCAAGGTTCAGCTGGTCGGAGTTTCTGCAGAAGGCCTTGCCGGAGGCTCTGGAGCGCGCCGCCCTGGAGGACGTGCGTTTTCGAGAAGGTTTGCCGCTCCGGGCTTTGTCGGCTCTGGGAGAGCAGTTCCTTGGTGGCAGATGTGTCAATACCATGTGGATCCAAGATGACATTTTTCGATTTCTCTGCCTCCCTCTCACACACATATGAATGAATATATGTATGTATGCCTTATATATATATAATTAGAGAGTGGGACGCCACCAGGTCCCCAAAAATACGTGGTTTTAAGCGTTTTTTTTGACTATTTTTCGTTTTTTTTTTCTCATCTTTTGATCATTTTTCATCTTTTGATCATATATGAAAGATCAAAGTTCTTGGAAGATGTACTGTTTTTGGTGTGTTAATCCTTAGCTCTATTCTTGATTGCTTGCTTTTTGTAGCTCGATTGTTTTTTGATAGGTGGTCTTAGTGCATGAATGGCAAAGTTCTTTCTTTGCCCAACAACATCTTGAAACATAGAGATTTATTGTGTCAGTTGGTACTTCATGTATATATTAATGTATAGGTACTACCTAGGTATACAGCTATTGCAAAGACAGTATATATATATATATATACATACATACATATACATAGCACTTTGTATTTGCATTGGTGGTTTTTTATTAGACTGCCAGGTCGCCTTTTGGTTGACATCATAGTTCCAGTGGAACTCTTTTAGCAAATGAAAGTGCAAATTCCAACCTACTGTTCCTCCTCAAGTCGTTACATTTTTTTTTGCATACTTCATGGTAAGTTGCTGCATCAATGAAAAGCAAGGCAGCCATTATATAGATACAGTTGTTTGTAAAGGTTGCTTTAAGTGTTTCCTTTACTTGGTCTTGTGCCCTT
>Ga0126342_10010312_pt1 | contig 16715 bp, 16 predicted proteins | sample Cyp1metagenome_FD_92528 | JGI IMG/M metagenome (GOLD analysis project Ga0126342, IMG submission 92528) | Coral microbial communities from Lord Howe Island, Old Settlement Bay, Australia - Cyphastrea 1 metagenome | ecosystem: Host-associated > Invertebrates > Cnidaria > Coral ... | reverse complement strand
CAGATAGAATGCCAGAAGATATGCCAGATAAAATGCCAGAAGATATGTCAGATAGAATGCCAGAAGATTTGCCAGTAACAAAACGTATAGATGTCATGGTGGGGATAACTCGAAGTAAAGTATGTTTTGTTCGAAAAGGCCAACCAAACTGAAGTTGTTCATAGTTCTCTTTTTGTTGTGGCTAATTCATGTGTGGCTTCAATTCGCAAGTATATATATATGGCAGTGGGTCAAAACCTTGTACCCCTGGTGAACCCCAAAATAGCTGGTAAATGGATGTTCATTCCCACTAAAAATGGTATTAATAGGTATTGATCCATACCCATATATGTAAGACTAGACACCAATTTGCTGTTGGATAGTTTTTCCGCCAAAGCACCAACCCAAAGGCCCCCAAAACGGCGAGACAAGCCCTGGAGGTCCCGACCAGCCAGGGTCATCCCTCCCATAAAGACCACAGATCCAGGGAGAAGAAACCCTAGGCGTATACACACTGAGAAACCAGAAATTTGGTGTATGGTTTTAAATATGTTTAGTCCCACATTGATATCTATATGTGACATATATCAGTTCCAAAATATCGTCATTGTTGTTTGTTAATCGCCAATTTATCCGATCAGATCTCACATCTGGTGGACCCCCCAGCTATCGACTCTACAGAACCGTTTTTAAGTTGAAGTAATGTCAACCCCGGATTAAGAAATCATGGTTTATAAGGGGGGTACTCCTCCAATAGTCAAAATCTCATACTTACTCTCTGGTAATTTAAGATAGCTATTGAAAATGGCCATTTATAGTGGATTTTCCCATTAAAAATGGTGATTTTCCATAGTTATGTAAACGTTTACCAGAGGGTACCCTCCCAACAAAAAAGAGTTTGAGGTGTCGCTTAACTTTGTCGGTTCCATGGATCCAGAGTTGTGCATAAAAACTTGTCCCCAGAATGATCCCGTTGTGTATCCAAAACTATCTCAATTAATATTCCCATTTCCCTAATATTGGTTATATGGTATATAATCATATAATTATAGAGTGTATATATATAATATGTATACATATTATATGTGTATATATATATACACATATTCCCTATTGTTTGCCACTATATGCCTAAATGAATAGAACCACACTTACATCCCTTAAATATGTCCCTCATAGTTGTTCATGATCTCCAACCGATATGTGGTTCTACAAGCAGATACTGCAGGCCTGTGAAATTCACAAACATGTTTTTTTTTCTTGCGGGATTCAACTATGCCATGTTCACCTACCATGTGGAGATGGTTTATACCCCCTGGTTATTTAACATAGCCATGGTATAGCTGGCCCTAATCGAAATAGATGGTTTACCGTTCTTAATAGCATGGGTGGATCTTTCCATGGCTAGTCCTGTTAGTCCTGTTAGTCATAACCAAATGGTACAACCCATGTTTTAAAACATGGTTGATGACTTGGGGATGGTGCCTTTATGGTTTTTGTCGCTCGTTGTTTACCGAAAAAAAGTTAGATACTCCGACAGATTCCATCCCACAAAGGAATAAAACATGGCCATGTCAGGAACCGAAAAAATTGGAGGTACCTACCATAATTTAAGGCCTATTTTTTAGGCCTATGTAAGGGAATATCCCCACAAAATATGGCCTGAAATATGGTACAGTACCTCCATTTTAGGATCCTGAAATTCCCATTGAAATAAAACATGGTGTGAATCATGGGTTTTTGTCAACCCCTATTTTTGTGGCTTGATACCCTCTGGTTATGTCAAACATAGCTATTGAACATGGCCCGTTTATAGATATTTATAGTGGGTTTACCCATAAAAATAGCATGGTGGATCTTTCCATAGTTATGTAAACGTTTACCAGAGGGTAACCATCCGCCAATATTGAAAACTGTTGACAACAACCCAAGCTTTGAACATGCCACTTTTAAAATGAAGAATTCACACCACTGTTGAAATAGAAGACTTCAAAACAAATCTAAAAGCAAAATAGAAAGGTAAACATTTCGGAATCTTAGGAGAGTTAGCCGCATCCCTAACTCAACTAGTGATTCACTGGCGTTTTTTGTTTCCAATTGATCATCATTTCTCCACAAAAATGTGGACCATCCCGGCAGTGATCGCTCTGAAATTCCAATTCTATCGCCTGTTATGAGCTCCGCTTTTCCAAAACTCTGGATGGTTTCTGATGATTTCCAATACATCCAATGGTTGCAATTTTGGGCGGTCAAATATGGTCAAATCAACTGCTTGGTGGTTTCAACCCATCCCTTGTGAAGCCACTGGTTTGTTTTCCAGGGATGCTCCCCACAGAAAGGAGGGAAATTGGCTAACCTTTTTATGGGAACGGATCAATTTACCACCCCAAAATGGCAAGTTTCCGCCGGATCAATGCCATGAAATCCCTGATTTTTCTTGGTTATGGTATCCCAGTGTATCCCCTATTGACCCCATATCTGGTTACCCAACCTGGTTATGTCAAGCCATAGCTATTGAACATGGCCCAGTCGAAATAGTGAGTTTTCCCATTGAAAAAGGTGATTTTCAATAGCTATGTTAAATTACCAGAGGGTATACATGTCCATCATCATTCCTGTTCCGTTGATGGCCAGGTTGAGTTGGGAGTTTTGTTGAGCATTGATGTCTTTGCCTTGTCTTCACTACCATCAATTCTCATCAAACATGGTCGGCCGCTGGGAAATCCCCTAATGGTAAAATCATCTACCATCTGGTTATTTAACATAGCCATGGAAAATCCCTTATAAATGGAGGTTTTAATGGGAAAATCATCTATAAATGGGCCATGTTCCATGGCTATGTTAAATAACCAGAGGGTATACGTGGGCAAAGTACATTGCCATGTTTGATTCTCAGAGTTACTTCTCAGATGGGCACGAACTAGTGCCTGTTTTATCCATGGAAGACAATAGAAGGAACGCTTGCTGATGTGAGACTTTCCTACAGCAAAAATTTACCTCATCAAATTCTCTGCTTTGTGGATTTCATGCCAATCACATAAGTTGTGTGGCTTCATAGATTTCATAGTCCCTGTCTTGGTGTTGAAAACCACCCTAATTGAAACCACTTCAAGCAGTTTATTTGTTTTATATCAATCCTATTTGTTATGTTTTGCTCACCTATTAAATATAGATCACTATTGAGCAAAACAAATATGTTTATATCAATCCAATTGAAACCACGTCAAGCAGTTTGTCTCGCTTTGGATGGTCTAAGCACCATTCTGAAGGGTTCAATCACGAAGAAAAAATCTCTCCATATGTAGGCAGAGCCTTCATTAAAACATATAAGTTATGCATGGTCATTGATATGCTGTTGTCCACAAAGGGTCGATGTCCCTTAAAAAGACATTCAATTCTGTTGAACATGATCAAAGAATGATAAAACTATGGGATTTGATTTGATTTTGATTTGATTTGGCTATGCTATGTTTAAATCATCCCATATTGAAATTGGCTTTCAACCATCCTTTTGGTGATACAGGATTTCGCAACCATCCACAGTATGTTTAAATCCAAAGAAACAACCCAACAGGCTCATCTGGTCATCTTGGTGACGCTAGGTCAACGGTGTGGTGATGTGTGGTGGTTCCCAGTTACAACGTTGGTCTACAAAGCTAATGAAGTATAGCTGTCATAAACCACATAGCTATCATTGATGATAGGCTATCATATGCTATCATAAACCATAGTTATACCTATCATAAACCATAGTTATAGTCAGTTATAGCTATGGTGAACCATAGTTATACATATCATGGTCTATAAACCATAGTTGAGTATAGTCAAGTATACTTGAGTATCATATCATATCATATCATATCATATCATATCATATCATATCTATCATATCTATCATAAACCATACTTATTATACTCACACACCTACTGAGTTTTCACGAACTGGTGCACCTCACTATTATATCCAGCCACTTGCTCTACTATACACAAAATTGCTCAATGTAGTGATATGATCTATAGTGATCTATATTTAACAGATGTTAATAGTTACTCCTACGAGTAGATAGTGATCTCCTTAAATAGATCCTATAGTAGATATGATCTGGGTAAATTATAATATTTCACTAACCTGAATTGTTGGGCCATTAAAAGGGATGATTTCCCTCTAAAAACCATGATTCAGGGTGAGGGAGAACAGTGAGGTCGTGATTAAAATTACCCAGATATGATCTATTATAGTTCACTACGTAGGCCGCCATGGTTTTTCAACCATCAACTGAGCCAGGAAAAATCGCCTCCAACATGGACAAGACGCCGCCCTTGGCTGTTTGCATGCCTCCCGAAGGCCAAGCTGCGATCGAGAAAATCGGTTCTTTCATGAGGGTACCCCTGGTGAACATCAAAATAGCTGGTAAATGGATGTTCATCCCATTAAAAATGGTATGTATAGGTATTGATCCATAGCCAAATATACCCTCTGATTAGTTAATGTTAATTAACATAGACCCTGAAAATCAACATTTTCTTGGAAACTAATCTTCCAAGCCCTATCTCGCAGGGTCTATGACGTCTATGTTTATTTACTGGAGGGTAACAAATTCAATATAATGGCCTAATGAGATGTATAAACCACCTCAATATGTGTGTCTGGAAATGGCCCCCCTACCTGCCCTACCTATGATGCTTTTTTCATCCAATCCACCTATGAACTTCATCAGAACTGGAGCAAAATCATCACGGCACAGGGGGACGCCCCTGGTCGACCACGATGTTGCTATGGTCGAGGTGTGCTGAGCTCCACTGTAAGAAACAGCCCTATTTTCGCGAACGCCATCCTGATCCACACCAGCCATTCTTGGAAAGCATCAGAATTACAAATAGATATATATATATATATATATTATATATATAATATTATATCCGTCTCACGCAAATCCGAGAGTGACACAGACCGAATGCAGACGCAACCAAAAACTGGGTGGCTGAGCCATGCATCACAGGCAAAACAAGGCCACAGAAAAAACAATTCTCAGCGATTCATCAATGGTCGCTTCTTGTCCAGCAGTGCCATCGGGTGCAACACCTGGGTCGACAGCAGCCAGATTTGGAAAGCCAGTACCAGTAAAGGCTTGTGGCTTGATGATGGGGTACGGCGCAATCTTCTCAGCTGTAGACTGCCCACAAAGTAGGCGTAACTCTGAATTCACATTTGACAGTGTCGGTGACTCTGCTGACTGATTCAGAGTGCCAAGAGATCCTTGGCTGTAGTCTCCGGCCATGAGGTCATTCGGCATGGGAATGTTCTGCTTCGCATCAAAGTACAAGCGCATGCGCAAAATATCCACACCACCCATGTCCAGAACAGCATCTATGAAGGGTATGCATCTCATGTTTGGCTGTTTTGACCTGGCGTCCAAGCCTCTCTGAACTCTGTTGTGCAACTGACGAAACAGTAACACAGATCCAGGGATGACGTAACGGAAGACCGTATCCATGTAGAGCTTCACCTCATACTTTGCACTTTTGCCACGGTAGAAACCAACTGGCTTTGGTGCAGCATGTTTAATTATATATATAATATTATATATATATATATATGTGTGTTCATTTTTTTTTACTGCTTCAATGGGTCAAAAAAATCAACATATTTCCTGTAGATTCCCCGTGGAATTATCGAAAATGGTGCAGTTAACCAATTTACCCCATTCCATCGACCGGTGAATGATCATTTTCCCATATGTTGTTCAGAAGTGTTTTCTCATATTTTCTCCTGGTTTAAAAAAACCGCCCACATCATTAATTAATGAATTACCCTCTGGTAAACATACTAACGTAGCGAACTGGAAAATCCCCAATTGTCAGGTAAATCAACGAACTAAATGGCCATTTTCAATAGCTATGTTAGTCATAACCAGAGGGTATACTGCGGAAGTCCATGCCCAGCTGGAGATTTTCCACCATTTGCTTCGATGAAAACTTCCGAAAGCGTTTTTGCACCTGGCACCATGATGGTTAGTTCAGGGATTTCCCTACGGCCCGCCATGTTTGATGACACCAGCAGGTCAAAAATAAAAATCTAAACTGTTCATCCAGTTAATCCAGTTGGTTTCTCCCAAAACAAATAGCCCAACATCGTATTTCCCCAGCTATAAATAAACATCCATTTAGTTCGATGTGTTTTTCATGGTTTATGGTAGAGATATCGAACTAGTCAAGTCGAGCAACCACAAAAGATACTAGAAATTTCTGTCAAAAACGCTATTAAAATCATATAAATCCCTATATTCCCATTACATTCCAAATAATATCCCAATTTTTATGCTAATAAAATCCCTATAGGCCCTAAAACCACCCCAAAAAAATACCCCAACAAACTCCCACCTCTCCACATGTCACTGCTAGTCGCGCGCACCTCCATAGGCCTCATCACCAAAGACCTCCGGCGCATCGGCCACGGCAATGGTCGCGGTTGTCGCGGAGCTCGTCTGCACAAAGGAGGTGCCAGCCTAGTGAAGTTGAGGGAACATGCTTGGAAAATGCTGGGAAAGTGGTAGATGTTCCAGATTTTTTTTGCTTGACTGGAGGGTAGAACTCCGATTCCTCCAAATAAGGGAATCATCAAATAATGGTGAGTTTGACCTTCGGCTACCGTCAAATACTAAACCAGGGTGTCTTGGAGTGATATCTATTAGAGGGAAGGGATTACGGGAAAAAAATGGAACATATTGAAATTATGGGGAAGTTAATGGTAAATAGGGGAGATATGGGGAGTACAAGTGGCAAACAGATGCCAAAACTTGCATAACTGATAAGTTCAATTGATAAAATTCATGCAAAACCTCAAAGTATTGGGATTTCAACTAAGCAACATGTTTTGTTTGTATGATTCTAACCACCAAGCTCAGGGTCCACAGGATCCGAAAAACAGGATACCTCTAAATCCCACATTTGAGTGTATCATGTTCAAGTAAAGTGTAGCAACGTATTCATAGTTTTTTGGGTATCCACCATTGTCCGATTTTCAGACAATCCTAGGTATGTTTTGTTGCTTACATTGTTGTGTGATAACATATGATAATTGATAACTATCCGTTTATCATCACCCAACTAAGCATGTTAATCATCAAGTTGAATGCAAAACAAACACATGATCGTGCTGTCTATATTTGGAAGTTTCCTAAAAACCCGAAACCTTTCTTTTCCCATTGGTAATAACCAATTGTGGATGATATGGGGGTACTACCTTTTTAGGAAACTCCATTTGACATTATGTGCCGTTGATATTCCTATGAAACGGTTGGTTCCGTGGTGTTTCTCCGTTTTTGGGTACTTCCAAGAAGTTTTTGAGATGTGAAAACCATCTCAAAACCATCTGAAAACAAACTAAATTCATCTGAAACCATGTAAAAAAACGACACTTCAATCCAAGTCTCCTCCATGTTTTCCGGGTTTTAGATTTTGGGTGCCTCCCTCACGACTCGTCGGTAACCCTGCGCCTTGGCGTAGAACTCCTGGGGGCGAATCATGGATGAATATGTCGTTACTCTGGATATCAAGGGGCCACTTCATGGGATACATATATACATATGTATATATATATATATATGTACGTATATATGTCATTATATATATATGATTCTATGGTTACTAATTGGTTAATTTTGGAGAATTAATCAATTTGTAAATTCTACGTGATTCTATTTTCTTGATTTGATTTGTATTTCGCATAGTACGTATGGTGCCTGGGATTCCAAACATGCAATAATCCCTGGATTTCCGAGACTTCTGGGGATCGTGAGAACCTCAAAGGTTCAAGCGTGGTCCCACGATAATCCTTAAAGCCTTTGGATTTAAAGGATATAATCTAAGGACAACCTTAAAATCTCAGGACTATTTGTTTTTTTAATGGAACAATTAGAACAATTCTAAAAAAGAACTATATGTTGAGATATGTTAAAGTATATGTGTTTCAGTATATGTAGAATTACCATGAATTACCATGAATTACCCATATGATATTCCCATTACATTCCCATGACATTCCCCTTCTTTTCATGGCCAATCTTAGCTACCCTGCAAAAAAATAAATTCTTTGCTGGTGAACGTAGATAATCCCATACCGAAAGACGAAAGGATTAGTTTCTACCCATCCAAGATTGACCTACTTATTATTTGAACCATAGAAAGAAATGGGATAATCATAGTATTACATATATATATATATATATACTGTTTGGTGGTTTCAACCCCTCTGAAAAATATGAAAGTCAGTTGGGGTTACTATTCCCAATATATGGAAAAATAATCCACATGTTCCAAACCACCAACCAGTATCCCATTATAATATATATATATATCCCATTATATAAATCATTTATAGTATATATCCCTATAAAACCCTATAGTATATATCCCATTATATATCCCTATAAATCCCATTATAATATATATATATATATTTATATATATATATATATATTCACTATATATTACAGTACACCCCCAGCACTCCCCCGGTCCTTCAAGACACTGATGGCCTTCGCGGTGGCCTCCTGTCCCTGCTTGGCTTCCTTCACGGTGGCCTGAAGACTCGGCCCCACGTGGGCGCGAGAGAATTGGGATTTTTTCATGGGAAGATGATGGGAAGATTAGAGATTTATATGGTTTTATATGGTGTTTTAATACTGATTTATGGGGATTGATATGGATGTTAAAGGAATTCTATAGGGATTTGAAAGGAACTTATAGCGATTTATATGGATTTATGGTGATTTATAGTGATTTCTATGGATATGTTTGGGACAATGATTTAGATACACCTTCCAGTGTCAACGTGGCGTGTTGAATGGAACTCGTCTTGGAGAAATGGGAAGATCCACTATAAATGGAAATTTATCTGGGAAAACCACTAATGGAGAAATTTCCAGCAAACCATGTTTGATTGTCAGATGGTTAGGGGGATTGTCTCGAGGTTTTGAACAAAGTGGTTGAAATGGCATTTATCTGGATAAAGTATAACAATTCACTAACCCTTAAATAAGGCTTTGTTAAGACGAACCATCATTCCAGTGAGGTTGCAGTGAGGTTGTTATAATTTGACAGATTTGCATGAAACTGACATATTTCGATTGGGATTTGTTTTTTCCCCCTAGATATAAGGGGTTGAAATGGGTTTCACATCAAAATTATGGCTTTCTATGGTGCTTATATATATATATATATCTGATGGACTGAGATGTATACCAGGTATAAGTTTGATTTGATTTATCTTTGTATTAGTAAGCTGAACAAATAGCCGGAAGTACTGTGCCACTGTTTAGTAGGATTTTGCTTTCCCTTTTTTTTGTGGGGGCGCTATCTATCTGAATCTGCATGTGTACATATGAAATATGTACAACAACCATGCACTTTGATCTGCAAAAATAGGGATTCAAGCGGCAAACATGCGGGTTTTAGAAACAAACATGAGTTGAACCAGCCATGTGAGACACAAACTAAGATTTAACCAATAGGGTGATTTAGGCAACATGGGGAGTCAACCAACAACAAAACGGATGCAACCGTGGCTCAATGCGGCCTGACTCAACCGGCAAGAATGTTGGTTGGTTCAAAATTAGAGGAAATCCATCAAAACTAGGAGTTCAAAACCAAAATGCCATCCTCCTAATTCACATAGACCTTGCCAAATAGGGGCTTGGCTACGCTCCTCCAAATAGTCAGTTGGTTACTTACGCTCCTCCAAGTGGTCACTTGGTCTATGTCAGGGTCTACGTCGGTTGGCTAGGATTCTAGGATGGTAGGGATGTTAAGTTTAAGCAATTTCTTGGATTGTCATGCCTAAGCAGGAGGCCAATCAGGTCACTGATAATCAAGTCACTGAGTTGCTCCGAACACCCTAGGTACAATGGGGGTCAATTGGCGAAATATACAAGCAAAATTACCTAAGTTCATCTACCCCTTTTGCAGTAATCTTTGACCCAGTTTCTACCATGAATCACCCTTAATCACCACGAAATACCATGCGTTCACCACTAGTTCACCATTAATTTCCATCAACCATCCATTAATCACCATTCATCACTAATACCATTAAATACCATCTGGTTGGTGGTTTTTTCAACCCCTCTGCAAAATGATGGAGTTCGTCAGTTGGGATTATGAAATTAACCATTGGTCATCATTAATCATTAACCATTAATCATCATTAATAATTCATTATATAACCATTAAATTCCATTAACCATCCATTAATCATCCATCCATTAATCATTAATTAATCACCATTCACCATTAATCATCCATTAAATACCATTAGTTCACCTTAAATCCATCGCGAAGTTCACCATCGCCTCATTCTTCTCCTTCTCCGTCTGACGCAGGCCCGTGGCCTGGCACCGCCGATCGGCACTCGGCGCTAGGCTGAAAAAAGTGGTGCGCAAGCGGGGATGGGGGATAGCTACAAATAGGATTTATACATAATATATATATATATAATTATATATATAGATAGATATAGACACTTCTATCTACACATAATTTGTATATATATACATATATTTTGTATATATATATATTATAATCATAATAATAATTAATAATAATAATATGATATAATATAATATGATATAATATAATAATATAATATATATATATGTATGTTGGAATTATCCCAACCCACATGTCTTTCCAGCACAGAGCCGCCTCAGTCAAGGCGGCGTCCAACTCAGACAGCTCCGTGGAAAGGCTACTGGAGTCCTCTCCGGAGACATCCACCGAATTTTTTTTGCTTCGCCCCACGAAGTGGGTTATAAATGGGATATGTCCATTGTGTTGATGCAATTACCCTCTGGTAAACGTTAACAAAAAACTATGGAAAGATCCACCATGCTATTAATGGGTAAATCCACGAACTAAATGGTTACATGTTCAAAAGCTACGTTAAATTACCAGAGGGTATATAAACAATGGGAATTTCAGGATCCAAAAATGGAGGTACTAAGTGGGTTATAAATGGTTTTAAATGGAGTGTACCTGGAATGGCCACTGATAATTGCAGCTATATTTCCTAGATTCCCATTCTATTCAAATGATCAATGGGAATTTCAGGATCCTAGAATGGAGGTACGTTAGTACCATATAAGGTGATATTTTGTGGGGATATTCCCTGAAATTAAGGCCTGAAGTTTAGGCCTTATATATGGTAGGTACCTCCAATTTTTTCGGTTCCTGAAATTGCCATTGATATAAATGGTTATAAATGGCTATAGGGTACCAGGTATGGCAAACCATTGGTTGATAGATATGATTCATAATGAGATCTGGTTGGTGGTTTCAACCATCTTGAAAAATATTAGTCAGTTGGGAAGGATTATCCCATGTATTATGGAAAATGGAAAAATCTTTGAAACCACCAACCAGTTATAACATGTTATAACCTCAGTTCAACTTGGGCCAAGTAAGGTTGGTCCACTTGTGACTGCATCGCCTATACTTGGTATGGTAAGTAGGATGAGCCGCCAAGTGGATTTTTGCACCAGCAACAGCTTCAATTGTTGAATTTTATTCGGATTCCTGTGGTGACTTCTACCAAAATCAAGGGTGGGTCGCGTTGATGTACAATTTGACGCACTTTTTGACGGGAGGTAGTAAGGACAATAGGGAACCACACCCCAAAAACGCAGATAAAACTCAAACTAAAATTACACGCGATTTAAGCAACAAAACATGGGGGAGCAATTTATATTGATGATGAATGAGATAAACCTGTTCCTCATCTTCGATGCCACTACAAGCTATGCGTTGGCCTCTAAGCGCAACTTTAAACTCAACTCTTCCGTGTTCGTAGGCATCTTCCAGCGGAGATTGAAGTTGCTGGGTCTGTGAGTCTTTGCGACTTGTCACCTCGTCGAGAGGATGCGCAGTCGGCTCATCCTGCTCGATCTCCTCAAGCAAAAGGGCAATTTTTTATCTGCCGATGGTTGCTCCCTTTCTCCAATCTCTTTGCCTTGGTTATCTTGGTTGCGCTCCCAGGGCTCGCAAGCAGATTTCATGAAATGAATTTGAGCATTTTTTTTTCTAGGTAATTATGAGATGTGTTTCACCTTCCACGACTCCACGACCAAGCTTGGATACCCATCAAAATAGGGCCCAGGGGCGGGCCCCTCTTAACATTTCCGGAGATTCCTCAGGTCGTGGGGACTCTAAGGCCCCAGACGGGCTGCTGTTGGGGTGTCGCTGGCCGAGCAACTCCCGCAGATGAATGTAATTATCCATGAAAATGGCGGAAATATCACACACAAAGAATGAAAACCCTGTAAAAATTGGATGGCGATACTCAAGTCGTTCTTTTCTTTTAAGGCTTGCACCCATCCAGCAATCTCAATCAACTCCTAGGCTACCCTAGGCCACGTGGAGATCCATCATTTTGGCCGCCGTATGTCCCGGCAAGCAGTCAGCAACAAATGGCCCCAAGAAGAGAATATCTCAAAAATCGACGCTAACATGGACTTGAAAAATGGAAAATCCATTGAAATGTCTAGATGATAATTATGACCTATCATCTATAAGAAATCAAGGTTTCCTGTCCCAAAGCGATAAAAAGGTAACCACTGTAAATATTGGTCCTGGGCTCATTCTTTTTGTGTTGCTCTTAGTCCTTGCAAGGCTCGCCTTAGAATACCCTGGCAAAATGATATGAGGCAGTAAAGTAAATGATTGTTCTCCATTAAACGCTCAAAATGAACATTCACCAGACACTGTATCCCAATAATGTGATGCTAGCATGCCCAATTTAGTAGTTCAAATTCACAAGTTATGTCAGCTCATAAGTATTACAAAGACAACATACCCATCGTTGCTGGTTCACCAACCATTGGGTTTGTCAAAAGAGAAGCTAAAGAAATTCAGGAAGGACACAGAAAAAATATCATGAAGATCACGGATCAAGGCTGAAAAATGGTTCCCTTTCCAGTGGAACTCACCAACCATTGCCACGGTGGGAGAATCCCCCGCTGCGGCGCCTCTTCCAATTTGCTGATCTGTGCCTCGCAGCAAACACGGGGAGATTTACCAAGAAATGGGGAGATGAAACGCCCACATGTCTGCAACAGGTGAAACAACGATTCAATGTTCTTAAAGCAATGTCACAAACCATCCATCCATATGTTGCAATGGTAAATTTGGGGATGGTGGATCCTATTGCTTGACAAACATGATGTTTTTTTCCCCACAAAAATGCAGCCGCTTGGAACTGTATGGCTGGCTTGTGTATCATCTCTCAAAGTTGGATGAAACACTAAGTCACACATGGACCCTGAGGCCCTCTGGATCCATCAAATTAAGACGACTCGACCCTGAAAATTGCCCAATTTTTTAGAACGACTCATGGCAGGGTCGACGAATGTTTTTGGTGCCCGGTGACCCTGATGATTCCCCACCCGGTTACGTAGAAACGATGTCTTCAACTTCAGTCACATCCAACCTTCGGTGTCGGTGCAGGACATGCTTACTTCGTTTATACAAGATTGCAACAAAGATCAGATACCCCCAACAATCCCAAAATGCCAAGGTGTTTTTCGAAGAAATTTCAAGAACGACAGTGGTTTTCATGGATCTTTATTCCCCCAAAAAAATATAATTTCATAGGTTACCCTCTGGTAATTTAACATAGCTATGGAAAATCACCATGCTATTAATGGGAAAATCCACTATTTCAATGGCCATTTTCAATAGCAAACTGTTGACATAACCAGAGGGTAACGCCCCAAACTTTGTGCCACCCAGTCCCCGTGGTAAAAACCCACCACTTGAGGGGCCTCCAGTTTGTCTTTTTCAGCCTGCAGGCTGCTAGCAGCATCGCTCTTGTCCTGTGGAATTTCTCCATCCCCACAAAAGTGGCAACAGAATGACTAAAACAAAGTAGCGATAACAACAGATAGTATCACAAGTACAACAGAAGTAAGATATCCTGGCTTAGTAATGGCATCCTTGCTTACTGGGCCGGGCCTTGCAAAGCGTATTCACTATATATATATGTGCATATATATATATATATACGCACATATTATATGTACACATATATATATATATATAATTATTATTCAAATACACATAAGGGCATAGGATTACACCGGAAATACTCCACGTATATATTAGTATCTGTCATCAGCAGTTGTGGTGATGTGTGTTTATGTTCGATCTCTTCTGTTAGTCGTAAACTATCCCATTGTGAGCACCCTGCTATATTTCAGCCATGCACAAGATTTAATCTTGATGTTTTCAACTACCTGTTGTCATATCATGCCATATCAATACAATTTTGACCCATAGCCCCATATTCCTGAACTTGTTCCTTTCTGTTGGTAGAGGGCCCGGTTCCCATATTAGAGTGTAGTCCTCAATTCCCCATGAAACAAGCTAGTACCACACACTTGATGACTATCAACCAACCATAATTGAGAGTTATGTTAAGCTTTGAAAGTTGATATGATATACTGTTTTTTTTGTCGATCGTGAGAAACTTTCAAATCCCCATGTTACTGGTAAAGCGCCCAGTGTTGACGCACAAACACAAGAACATATTTTTTTTGTTTGATACATCAGCCTTCACCAGGGGTTGTTTACTGCATGTCAACCTTAGTCCACAAAACATTGGCATCGTTTGCTGCTTGACCAGTATTGTTTCCATGATATTTCCCAAGAAACCAACGGATTCAAGTAGCCATCCAGTCGGTTGAGGATGTTAAAAGCACCCATTTCACCATATTTGTAGGGTTTATTTCCCAAGTTAGTGGGAAATACCATAGTTATACCATAGTGAATACCATAGCTACACCATAGTACCCTTTGTAAGTTAATACCATAGCTACCCTCTGGTAAACTAACATAACTATGGAAAATCACCATTTTTAATAGGTACATCAACTATAAATGGGCCATTTTCAATAGCTATGTTGAATTACCAGAGGGTACACCATAGAAAAACCACCCATCTAGACAACCATCCATCCCCGTAAAAACTCTCCTCCCGCATGGCTTTGTTGGTCTTCATCTCCTCGTCGCACCATGCCTGGTGCAGCGCAGCTTGACACCGCGCAGCTTGACACCGGGGATGGCCAGTGCTGCTTGCTTGGTGGCTGCGCAAATCGTGTGGCTAAGTTGGTTGACAACTTTCACTGGGATTTTTTTAGGGGTCCATGACAAACCCCCTAACAATACAAAAATTAATCATCTAAAATCTCGTTGTGTATGATCACAATCCAGCCAGTGGCTGACCAGATTTGCGAAGCGAGCGCTTTGCCGTTTCACATGGGGATTGCAAACAACAAATTAACGGTTAAATGCTGAATCCAAAAAACCTTGTTCATCAAGAAAAACAATTAGTGAAGAATACACAACATGTGGATTTTGACCAGAATTCAATCAAGAATTTTGATGTGAAGTTCTTTCCAGCAGAGATACCCTCTGGTAATTTAACATAGCTATTGAAAATGGCTATTTATAGTGGATTTTCCCATTAAAAATGGTGATTTTCCATAGTTATGTTAGTTTACCAGAGGGTACTTGGATTGCACATCCCCAAGTCACATGTTTTTACAACGAAGGACCACATGGGGATGCGCAGCCACGATGGCCACGATGTGCATTGACTAGTCACTAGTCACTAGTCATATCCATTTGTCAAAATCGCGTAAGATTGTCATGGATATGAGATATGCCACAATTGTAGGATATGACAAAAAGTAGGATAATGTCACTAAGATTGCTGTAGGATATGCTCCCTCTATTGCAAAAATGATCCTACAATTGCACTCAATGCTACCCTCTATTAGATTAAAGAACAAAAACAACATGGCGCGACTGATGGCAAATCTGCGGGAGAGTACAAAGCTTGGGGCTTTTCAGCCATAAAAAACGCATACCTGGCAAGTCTGATTCAGGATCCTTTTAAAAGCAGCTGCAAAGCATCAGGTACGGTCTCTTAAATCAAACATATTCAAGATTTCATCAGAATATAACTATATATGGATAATGATGAGTAATATAATAATCTGGATAACTATTATATATATATAACTATTTCATCAAATATTTCAAGATTATACAATTTGGATAATTACTCTTAAGATCTCAAGCCATGGCTGGATGGTTACTCAACCAGTGATGGCTATGCATTGTTTCATGGCTATGCCGCGTCGCTCCAGGCACCTTCTTGGTGGTCTCCGCAGTGGCCTGACATTTGCTCAACATTTGCCATAGATGTTGCAATGTTGCTTGGAAACATGGTATCTTTTGATGCATATCAAATACATATAAATAATTTGCATATTGTATATACTATACATATACATATGATATATATATATGTAAATATAATATAATTATTTATATATATATATATATATGTTGTGTACATGTATATATGCAGCTGTGAATTTTGAAATTCTATTGCCATATTTGGGTCTGGGGCAAAATAGTGGTACCAATCCGTCAACAAATTGTCTCCTTTCATTATTATACAATCCCCACCTATTAAGCTAGGGGGGGGTCAAAAAATGTAAGTTACAAAAAAATAGGGTTGAGGGGGTCAAGAAGATAATTTTACATTTTTGCAGTTTCCTCAGAAAATGTAACTTACATTTTTTGAGGGAAAACGTGAAAAACTAGGGGGGGTGGTCAAAAAATGTAAGTTACATTTGCTCAAAAAATGTAAGTTACATTTTTTGACCCTGTAATTG
>Ga0126342_10010311_pt1 | contig 16716 bp, 15 predicted proteins | sample Cyp1metagenome_FD_92528 | JGI IMG/M metagenome (GOLD analysis project Ga0126342, IMG submission 92528) | Coral microbial communities from Lord Howe Island, Old Settlement Bay, Australia - Cyphastrea 1 metagenome | ecosystem: Host-associated > Invertebrates > Cnidaria > Coral ... | reverse complement strand
TCCAACCACCTTTCGGTCAATCAGTGGATTCGCTCTGCCATCCGTGATTCACAACAACCAACGTCTTCTATAGGTTTCCTATTCTGAAACTTCCGCCACCGCCTTGTGCGGTACTACTGGTATGCACAGTTGAAGTTCCAACTTACATTTTCAAGCTTGGCTCCTTGATCAGCCACAACAATCTGGATTGTCAAACTCGAACTGGATGCTCAATAGACGGAACATGAGCAAGTTGGAGCCATCTGCAAGGATTGGCATGTAAGTGACCGTTCTGAAGTCTTGTTGGGTCACGCTTGCAGTGCAGCACCAGGGCACGCATCGCGCAGCATAGCTACAAATGCACTGTGCATTGTTGATGGCCCCTGAGATAGTTCTCACCACGCTCCTTGGGCAGCGTGAATTCGCTTTTAGTGCACTTTGAGGCAGCGAGCCTTGCACGCGTGCAACAAGAAGCGCGCCCAAGCACAAAATTTTGGCTCATAGGCATGGGGGAGGCAAACGCAGGCAACAACATAGCCAAACGCGACGCCTTGGTTTTGCCCAGGCACTGAGGAACGCTTCGCCGACCACGCCGCCTGCGGGGAACCCAGTTGCAGTGGAGCTGAAGCCGCCACCAACTGCTTGTGCGAATTGCGCAGGGCCACGATGCAGTAGAAGATGGCCTGGTGCAACAGCAAGAGGCCTGGCGCATGCGTGGTTTACAGGTTGCTTGCTGCAGAGCCAGATTCCGGCCATCTGTCTTAAGTATGTGTTTGATGGTTGCGGCACCCTGTTTGGAAAGATCTGTTTAAGGAGCACTGTAGCCTATGTCCCTACTTTTGTCATTTGCGGCTTGTGTGTAGAAGGACGTCAGATAGGTGCATTAGCTTGCGCGTCGTTTTTTGAGATCATTTTTCCCCCAAACCAAGTATTTTCTACTTCGATGCCATTTTGGCGCCAGCAAAACCACAGTTGGAAGCCTTGCATAGGCATGGAAAACCCGAGTTTATGAGTTTTGGCATTTGCCCAAGGGACACTGTATGAAACGACACAGAACAACACAGACTATCTAGGTATTACTTGTTTTTTTGACTTGGGGGTACTGTGGTGTGCAACATTTCGATTCCGAATCATGCAACGAGCACGGTATGGATCAAACTTCTGGATCCCAAACCATGGGTCGAGGGCGGGCGTGGGTGGTTTGGATGGTGTGTCTCGTCACCTTCAACCATGGCAGATCGAGAAAGAATTGGACGAAACTTTTTCAGATCGTCGGCTCTTGGTGGAAGCGGAGGCGGGGTTTCCGCATAAAGCCGCTGCGTTAAAGAGATTTTAATTCATCATAAATTTTCCGTGCCCCAAGGAGGAAGTTGCATGGAGCATGGATGTTAAAGGTAATGTCTATCAAATTGCGGGCTGCCAGGCCTGACACAATGATTGAAATTCACCATCGTGTTGAGAACCCTCCTCATTGTAATGGGAGGGAATGAGAATAGAATCATCTCGCACGTGAATTGGGTTATATCACACACACATATGATTATTAAAATTATCATTCTTATATTATCATTATTATTATCATCATTATTGTTTTCGTTATTGTTATTATTATCATCAACATGTTTCGTTATTGTTATTATTATCATTATTATTATTATTTAATCATATATCCCAATTGCTTGTGCGCCCACGGCAACAAAAAACATTCCGGCAACATGTTCACACGAAAAAATGACATGCATTCTGAAACAATTTTGGTCAACAATTTGTCACGTATATTTTCCCATTTATTTTTATCATACACATATATATAATTATGTATACAAATCCAAAACATGCACAGATACGTATGTATATATATATAGATATATTGTATTCATTTGACATATATCCGACATTTCTCGTGACCTTTATGATTGCAATTTTCCTTGGGCTAAGTGCAGAGAATCCGGGGAAACGTAGCGCCGACCTTTTCTTTGGAGGCCATGGACCCTACCAGCTTGGGCATCGAACGGAGGGAGAAAGTGGAGGAGGTTCGTTGAGGGAGATGCAACCATTTGGGCATGGATGCGAGTGGAACCACCTTGGGCTGAATTCCAATAGGATTTTGTTTCCAAGCAAGTCCATCTGACTTTTGAATGATCTTAGTTTAGCGAAGACATTGGGTGAAGTCAATGGGGGGATCGTGAAAATTTGATCATTTTTAAGTCCTGAAGCCTCACTTGTGACTTTATCCAAGTCATTTTCACATTTCTGACATGGAAAATTTTCCGTTTATTTCGATGATATTCCCATAAACTCCCATTTTAAAACGGACGAATTTCCCGTCTTCATGTTTGATGACACCGGTGGGAAAGTCTACCAACTTCCAGTGGGGAAAATCCATGAAAATCCACCATTCGATGGAACAAGAAGGGGCCCTGCTTCGCCTTGAGGATGTTTGAAGAATACTATATGTATGTATGACAGTGATTTGTCTTTCAACATATGGCAGTTTTATTTTTAATCACTCTATTCAAAATTATTCAGTTTATTCAATTTATTCAAGTGGTTTCGTTTATTCGGTGATTGATTGATTTGTCTGCAACTGTAGTTATTTGCTTATTTTTTTGTTTCCTGATTCGGATTCGTTTCTTCACGTATATTAAGATAAACATAAATCAATACATAAATAAAGAAATAGATAAATAGATAGATAAATAAATAAATAAAAACATAATTATATATATATATGTATATATTGTGCCTATGATATCTGCAATGTGCTTCCCACTGACAGATCTGACAGGTGGAATCCAGTGTCGGAGGCAGCGGCTATCTTCCCGAGGTGGGGATGACTCAGTACAAATTTGTCAATGGAGTTTTTGGACCACTAATATATGTCATGGTGACAGATGGGAGGATTTTTGAAATACTAACCACCTAATGGATTATACAGAATTTTCGGATAAACAACATGCGGTTTTTGAGTAGGTTTTCCAGCCATGTTTGATTACCGGAGCGGCAAAATAGATGGCAGGTTTGGTTTGTCAATGCAAAAAAGCAGATCTTTTTTCAAGGGAACAATTATGTTCAAGAAGCAATTGGGTTTTCTACAGTATCCGATTCTTTGACAAACCCACGTTACAACCAAGGTTCCTCTTCTTCCGGAGGTCCAACGATGGGGCGGTCAGGTGAAAATGTTGGGCTGATAGCATGAACAACAGATATAGGAGAACACGCTGATAACAACATAGCGTATGACCTAGAGTGATAATGATTGACCTAGTATGATGGTAACTATCATAGTATCCTGTTCAGCAAGATTCTTGACATCCAGAGACTATCAGCACTGAGCAGAATCGACTTGGCAGGCGGCGGAGGAGCCAAACCACCATGCTGGCGAGTCTGTGGATGTAAGAGATGCAACAGTATACCGTTTTTCTTTGATTTGGTTTATGGTTTGGTGCATCATAGCTGGTGCAAGGTCACCAACATGCAATGCAGTTGAGAAGCCAAGCCTGTGGCCATTTTGGCTGGAGCTCTGCGGCTGACAGACTGGGTACAGCAGATACGCTGCCGAAGCCAACACTTCCATTTGTGTGCTGTGTATACATAAGTAAATGGTATATTATATACAATATACAGTCATATTCGATATTCACATTGTTTTGCTTCTTGTCTGGAAAGGTCGTACCAAAACCCAGAAACCAATGGCTGTTTTTGAGGCCTGCTGGAGGTTGATAACCTCTCAATAAGTTCACTACACAGCAATTTTTCTCAGCCTTCTGCCATGGGCACGGGCACGCACCTTGGTCTGCACCAGCGCAGTTTGCGATTGGAACTGCACACAAATTGACAAAGTCATAGGTCCCAATCTGCATCACTTGAGAAGTATTTTCAAGTTAGTTCAATTTCCACATCAACTGTATGTCAGTTCAACTTCATCAGATTCGCTGAACATGCCGTTGAGCCCACGCTCCACGCAGTTCCCACCAACCACTTCAGTTCTGACGTGGGTACAGTTTCAACTTAAGGCCATCAAATTTTCTTTCTTCGCATGTGCTTCAACTTGCAAGCAAATGGGGGTTTCCATAGTCATGGGGGTACCCCCAAATGGATGGTTTGCAATGGAAAATCCCAATCTAAGATTAAAATGGATGATTTAAGGGTACCTCCATTTCAGGAAACCTCCAAATGGGTTTGATATAGGGTACAAATAATTTCTGATTGTTAATCATAATTTTTCCAACCTTTCAATGGCCATTTCATATATCTCCAACTATAGTATCCCCATACATTATTAGCATCCACATTCCTTTCTAGCCACTGGTTTCTATACAAAATCTGATTCATAGACCCAAATATACAGTAATTGCCTCTATACATCGCATAATATTGCCTATACCTATCTCGGCCAATTTGGTTCATAGAATTTGATGGTAGCCAACATGTAGATACAATTAGTAATCCCATGAATATCCCGCGAATATCTCCTCAAATTGCTTGGTTTGGTAGTTTTACAACCTATCCAACCACTATGACTCATTAATGTGCAATGAACGAATATTGGTTTCATATCAATATACCATGAATATATCCAACATATTGTAACTTGGAGAATTTAGTATATCCATTAGAGTAGCCAACATCAATCTAACATATTATCCAGCATAATTATGATGATTAATCTCTCATCAATATATACCACTAATATATCCATTAATATATCCACCAGACTTCTGATTAACATATCATGAAATCATCATATTTATATATATATATATATATCTACATATATATATATATATCACATATATATATATATATATATATATATGTATGTATATCAAATATATCAATCACATCTCTGATTCATAGAATTGGATGATGGGAAAATTTACAGGAAAACCCTATATTTGATGGTAAAAACCAAGGTTTCCTGTTAAGATTTTCCCGTGAAAACCAATCCATTGAACCATGTGCTTCTCCCATTGTCTCCCGCTTCACCTTGGAACTTCAGGTCCTTGGTTCCCTTGCTCCGTGCCCTGGAAGATTCGGGGCACGCTGAGGTCTTGCAGGCGGAGACCGGTATGACCGGTGGCTTTTAAATGTTTAAAAGTCATATATGATATTGATGAATGAGATATTACTGATCATGGGATATTAATGAGATATGATATGAATGCTTCATGGGATATTAATTGGATATTAATGACCAGTAGTATATCTAATGAATTGATGAATCGGATATTCTTGATATATGAATGGGATATATACATTATACATATGGTATATCATAGCTGAAACAATTAAAAACAGTTTTATGATATCATATCATGAATGTCATGAACGGATATTTGTAGATTTTGTAGTGATAGACTATACGTACAATGAATGCATGAATGGATATTGTTGGTTATCAATTACTTTTATCTAAATATAGAGTCATATAGAGTCGATGTAAATATACGTATATATTTATATATTGCATACATACTACATATTATGTTTATCGCTGTAATTGACACATGTTTGGCAGCAAAAGGCACAACATTGTGTGGTGGAGTACCTCAGATTTGCGGGTACTGATTTCAATCCTAGACCACCTCAACTTGCCAAGTGTTACAGGGAAACCCTAAAAATCGGGCATGAAGCAAAATCTCCAGCGTTTCACCATCCTGGAGGCTTACTCTTCTTTGAGCAGCGACCACAAACACAAGCTGGTGCGATCGGGTGGCGATTCTGGGGTCCAGAAACTGCCAGGGCTGCCAGAAGGTTTCAGCCACCGAAGATGCCCAGAAAACTGGTTGTCGCTATAGTGGCTTCATTCTTTTTGAGACTGTCCTACCCGGGATGGTGGTCCCCAATGACATTTTTTTGAGGGGCACTGGTTAACACTACCAAGCAGCTAAATTCTCACAGCTCTCTAGGCTGATTGAAGAATCTCTCACTGTCACGGACTTGGCAGAATTGATGGTTTTTGTATGTTTTTGTCCCATATTGGATGAGCAGTGCTATAGGTCCATGTTACCCTCAGGCCCAGTCGATTGGAACTAAGATACCCTGCTCAATCTTCTGTGGCTGTTAAATCCCATTATATATTTATAATTATATATATATATTTATGTATGATCTTTCTGATGTATATATACTGATGTATGCCAGGTGAAATCAGATGAATTCAGTGTTTCGCAGTAGATTTTGTTTCAGAATCCGTCTTTTCTGCCTGATTTTCATCCGTTTTCTCCCTTATCAAGCTGCGGTTTACAGGCGGAGGCGCTCAGGAAGCTGGAAATGCCGACTCAAGAGGTAGAGGTGGGGGATAGCTGGGTGAGCTGGGACATAATCCCATCTGATATGAAATGCTTCCAGTCATATGTGGATTATGTGGTTTCGTCCCATACTAAACCAGCTGTGGTTTCGGGCGGGTGTTGAAAATTTTCGGATGGGATTGCGGCGATTTCTCAATGCATCGTCTCAAAAAATATCTCAAGACTGCTTGGTGATTTCAATGTTTTTTTTTTTTGCTTCATCCATATGACTATGATCCCCAATGGCTAATATTTTTCAGGGGGGTTGGAACAGTTGGAACCCCCAGCGAAATTATTGACGCCCCAGATTGGGCAAATAGCAATGATTTGATCGATTTTGTAGGTTGATTAGCGCCAATTGATACAATGTGGATACTCAACAACAAGAAAATGATGAGCAGGACATCTCAATCTTTTGCAGTCATGGGGATATAATCACTACCTTGAGACTTGACTGGATTCTGGCAACAAAAATGGGGAGATTTGGCTATCAACAACAGGAAATAGATGGTTCAACCGATTTCACCCTAGATCTCTCAACAAGGTTGACGAAGCCATGATCCTTGATGAGTTGATGACAAGATCTCAACGGGAAACATGATCACCTCATGGATGGGTGTGTTTTTTCCGAAGGGTGGGGCAAACTTCTTGGCAAAGAAGGTTTGATTTTTTTTGACACATTTCCAACTGAGAAATGTCGATATTTTTTCTTGGCAAAGCGTCCCAACATTTTTCTGCATCGTGAACAATGCAGGGGCAATCGAGCCAAGAGGGCGCATTCTCGCGTATCTCAAGCACAGCCACATTGGAGGTGGGCATAGCTTCAGTGTGACCAGCAAAAGTGGTGGTATGAGGAAACATGCAGGTAACAGGATTTCAATGGATTTCACCACCAAACAAGTGCGATTTCACACTATTTCACCAAGAAAACATGAGAAACATGTGGGATTTGGATACTTGATGATACGTGTTTTTGTTCCTTTTTTTAAAAAATACCTTGAGAACCATGGTGTCGTAAGCTTCGAACCATGGCTGTATCTTAGTTTGGAGTTGCACCAGGACATCGACCTTTTCTTCGGTAAAACTTGGCCCTGCAAAAACCAAAGCCGGAGTGGTTTGAAACAGGCTTTTATCTTCTAACCGATTCTAACCCCAAGCTTTACATGGAATTCCTTCAGCAACACTGGGTAAAATCACCATTGATGGCTAAACTACCCATCATATCTATTGTCGGTAAGTGAACGTTACAATGGGAGCTCCATAAATCTCCATAAATCATGGATGATGTTTCAGCATTTTTCTGTTACGGTGATTCAAATGGTGATTCTTGCCAGATTGGATTATGAGAGGGTGCATCCCAAATCCCCAAGTGCGGATGGGTCAAACATGGTTATCACCATGTATCACCCAAGAATGGACAACTGGTTGGTGGTTTGGATTTTTTTTCCATATATTGGAAATAATAATCCCAACTGACTCCATCATTTTTCAGAGGGGTAGGCTCAACCAATCAGACAATGTTGGACAATGTAAAATTCAATGAGAAGTTATCAACCCCACTGATCTCATGGTTTACTCAAGGAAAGGATGATGTTTCGGGCATTGAAAAGACCTCTAAAGAATAAAGGGGGAATTCAGAAAAAAAAGGAGAAAGCCGACTATTTCAAGAACATTTTCATTTTGCCTCGGAAAAAAATTGTGACCGGGTCACGACGCAACGACGTCATCGCTGAAGGGGGTGTCTCCGAAGCCGATCCTGAGACCCGCGAGTCGACCATTGAGCCCTGCTGTGGAGGTGATCCTTGAAATGTCAGAAATCCTGGAGTTTGTCGAGGAAAAAACACCATAGATATCCAATGATATCCATAGATGTTGGCATAGATGTGTATGATGTGTTTTGTTGGATCTTAACATAGTGGATCTCAACATAGAAATAAATCGAAATCCCATAGTTTGTCATCGACTGGAACATGAACTTGCATTCACTGGTGTAGCCGCCATTTTTGGACAACCGCAGATGCGAACATGCTATCAGCGTTATCAACCAATGGTCACCAATGGTCAATGGTTTGGATTGGCGGTTTGGGTTGGCAATTTTGGTAATTAGCCAGGTTGCATATGAAAATACCTCAATGGGTGAAGCTTACTATATCTTACTATGAACTTTTATGAACGGACGATCCTGAGCACCAAAGTTCAGCTGAAGACCTGACGAGGCAAAGCTGAAGGAATGTTTCGATGAAATTTCGAAGCGAAGTGGCATGATTGACTTGAGTGCCTACAAACAGGTCGAAACCTCAGTCTGCAGCGCCTTTCGATAAACAGCGCTCCGTTGTTTCGGCGTGGCTGAAGAGCCACTGAGGTGATGAGGAAATTGCAGGTGCCACTTGATGATGATCAGATGGAGAGAGTCTTTGAATCCGTTGATCGGAACAAGGCCAGGCGGCCAGGTCTGGTCAGATCGAGATGTGATGGCATGACCCCCATGTCCAGTCCGACAAGCTTCCAGGGAAAAACCACCGTTTCCAGAATCTTTGTTTTCATAGGTGCATAGAATCATTTGATATCAATTGAATAAAAGGATATAAATTAGGTACTTTAGAATACTGTAGACTGGTGTCAGCAACCCAAATTTGGAATGATTTTTTCCCAAAGGTAAAGATATGTAGATGATTGTAGATGCCTAGCTCGACTAAACGGTAAAGATGCGTGCAACCGGAAGTCAATGTTTCTCAGAGTCTATTGAGTCTACTGGTTGTTGGATTCAAATCTCCCTTAAACATCTTGATTCTTGGATACCTTTGGGATGTTGAAACATGTTGAAACCACCAATCAGTCCAAATTTAGGATATCTTCAGTTTTCCATGCTCTGCTGGTGTCCCAGGATGGGAAATTGAGCTTCGACGAGTATACCAAGCTGGTGATGCTGGGAATGTAGCTGCAGAGATCAATGGATCAGGTCCCTGAAACCGTGGACGCCCCTGGTTGGCTTTGCCTTGGGTCCCCAAAACAAATGTATCCGATCATTTGGGGTGTGGGTTTTTTTTCGTAGTTGATTTCTGATTTCTGCCATCTTTTTTGTTTTTTTTGTCTACTGAAGTACAATGGAACTGGTGGGTCTACCATGATTTCATATGATTTCCCCAGTGGTTTGCTGTTTTCCGCCACTATTTCCCACTTTTTTCGATTCCATATATAAGCCTTTGGATGATCACTGACCTGCTCTGTTGCGTCTATTGTGGCGGTGCCAAAGCCGCCAAAGCCATGACACCGACAGCAACTGAGCCCACAATGAGATCAGGATTTCTTCATTGCTTTGCTATGCTTTGCTATGCTGCAGACTATTCAATTCTATGACTTGACTGCATATCCCAGAGATTTCCAGAGTATTTAGATGGATTTAGTAACTTTAGTACAAACTCACCAGGGTTTCAGATGCATCCCCAGTTGAGAAATCACCTCCCGGTGGTTGAAGCCCTTGCAGACCAAGAAATGCACCATTTGAACGATCCGCAAACCAGTGGTTGAGAAAATGGATGTCGCAAACCAAGACATTCATGGTCAAATGATGTCAATTTCTGTATGGTTGAGTCAATGGAATTTGATAAACGCAAAGATTGTAGACATGAATCCGCTCCTGAGTACAGCTCAATTTAATCACAGTGCAGGGCTAGTGGTAGGATTGACATTTTTTCGATGCTTGGAGTGCTGGAGTGCGATGACATCACCATTCGTTGTTGACCTCACGGTGATGGGATCGATAGCCTCATCAATGGACCTGCCTATTTTCGGCATCTTGACGTGGTAGACGGATAAAGATTGACGTCTATGGATGCAATCGGACGGATCAAGCCCTCATAGAAAGCGAGCGCTAACTTAAGTTCCTTCAGGATGCCGATTGATCATGAATCATGACTAGTTCTGACTACTGGTTGGTGGTTTGGATGGCTTTTATTTTTCCATATTTTTCCCATCATATTGGGAACAATCATCCCGACTGACGAACTCCATCATTTTCAGAGGGGTAGGCGAAAAACCACCAACCAGACTAGTTCTGACTAGTTCTAGGCACCCAGCTGTCCCAGTGCTGCGATAACGGCGCCTTGCCGCGGTGCTGAAAAAGACGACCTGTCGTGAACTTCGTGAACTCCCGGTGCATCCCGTTGGGATCAGCATGATTTAGCCGTTTTATTTTTACCGTATGTCATATTACCAGCAGATTCGATGGGTGAATTTACAAGAATTTAGATTTCGTTGGAAGGTTTCCCATGAATTCCCATGATACCCTCTGGTAATTTAACATAGCTATTGAACATGGCCATTTATAGTGAGTTTTCCCATTAAAAATGGTGATTTTCCATAGTTTTTTGTATGTTTACCAGAGGGTAACGCTTAGAAAATGCCGTTAGAAACCCCCATCCGGCTGTGTCGCATCCAGGAGTCAGCGCCCGCAGCGCCCCCAGAGAATGAGACGGAGAAGTAGGATGCCAAGTTGTGCAGGTTCTACAGCTGCCAGATCCAACGGGCCCCACGAATCTGGTGGATGGTTTGGAACATCTGAAATTTGCCCTAAAAAACATCCTCAACAACACAAAATCAATGGAAAAAACACTCTGTTGAATAGGGACATATCATATATATATATATCATCTATTTCTATGGGCCATTTTCATCTATTTTCCATGGCACCATTAAATCACCAGAGGGTGTACATGTCCATCTCAGTCGGGATGATACTGTGATTCCCATGGACGATTTTTTTTGTTTGGTGGGCCTTGAAATCACCAATCAGCTGTGTAGAAGATGTATAACTGTACACACATGGGGATGGGTCAAAACCGTATCCCCCTGGTGAACATAAAAATAGCTGGTAAATGGATGTTCATCCCACTAAAAATGGTATTAATAGGTATTGATCCATAGCCACATATATAACACTTTATGTAGCACTATCATATATTATGACATATTATGTTTTAATAAGATTTAGATCGACACGGTACCAGATTGCATCATATTACATCTATTTCAAAAATGATGCAAGTATGCCATGTCAACAGAAACTATCATTCCATGATTGATTGATGAGGGGAATTCCCCAGTGGGAACAGGCCGGAGAGTTCTAAGCTGCCCAAGAACCAGTGGAAGCCACCTTGCAGTATCACATTTTATCATGCCATTTGTACAATGGATAGGTGCTACAATAGGCATACTGATATTCTGATACACCAATATACTGCTGTATGTGCAGATCCATAGAAACAATGACTGGTTCTGTTTATATGTGCAGTCCCGATACACATCCACCGTATCTATGTCGTATCTTTATACAGATGTGCACATTTTTAGCCATGGCATCTCGCTCAGCTGTGAAATCTGCTGGCAGTTGGTGGGACCATAACAGGTATGGCCCAGAATTCAAACCCACAGGGCAGGCTTGACGCAAAATCCCATGGGATGTCCATTCCAGGCATCCTATGGCTTGGAAACACCAAAGGATCTAAGGATGACGGATCTACATTTACATACATTTACTATATTTTGTCAACCCTGATGCTAAGAATGATATTTATTATAGCTGATTTTGTTTGCCACTTTCAAGTAAGATCCTGTTGCTGACACCTCAAAACTTCGGCAGAGACCTTTCAAGTTGAATCCTTCAAGGACATGATGGACTTGTTGACCAATGCTGCCTGTGCAGTTTGACAAAGCAAAATGCTTTCGCAAAAGTCACCACAAGGCAAAGCCTCGAAAACAAATCGCTCGCCTCGCATGTGTCCAGTCACAAGACCAGTTATTGACTCAGTTGCGTGTAGCTGGCAGAGTTGCTGTCTGCGCCATGGCGATTTGGGTGGAAATCCCCAAACACAATGGAGGTTTCTTCGAAAAATGGGGAAAATCATCCGAAAAAAAAAGGGGTGACATCACCATTGAACTCCCACCAGCGAGCCGAATTGAAAAATGGCCTGCCGGTTCAAGCGGCCGCGCCGAGAAACCGGCGGCGCGGCGGGGTCTTTTCGAGTGGCCGGTGCTCAGGTGGATCGGGTGCAGTCCCAGATTCTCCAAGATCCGGGATATGGATGAACAATGAACGCATCTGCCAAACATTCTCAAAATATTATAAATTATCTATAAAGCATGGAGTTGAAAACTGGGCAATTTGCCTCTCGTATCATGGGTTTTGGGGGGGTCAAGAGATTGGCTTTGTCAATTTTTTTACATTTAAATGCCGATTTGATTGGTTCATATGCAAACGATCCAAATCTTTGAATTATAGTTTCTGAAAGCCTGAAAGCTCTGATTTTTTCAGCCTTTTTCAATCTAAACCCATAATGCATCTCCTGAATTTCTACATCGTTGGGCACTGCGAAGGCACCGTTTGGGGCAGCATGGCGCCTCCAAAGCCAAAGCAGGCTGCTGTGGGGAGGGCATCATACTCAGAAGAACAAGCACACATAGTGGAGACAAGAAGATATACGCACATTATAGAGATATATACACATAGATATCCTATATGTATATATATATATATACATACATATATATATATAATAATGTCAAGCAACACATGAGAGGTATCATATTTGATATACCCATGCAGATCAATTTGGCGCATTTTGGCGCCATTTTGTTGGGTGGAACGTCCCCAAGCCAAGGGATACAGGTAGGCAGAGGTCATAACTGTTCTGTTTAGACAGTTCCAATGAGGTGATGGGTTGATAGAATTGGTTATCACCAGAGTTTAGAAAAAAACCCACATATCACCATTTATTGCCACATCTCAATATCACCATTTATTGCTACATTAAGCAATCATAAGCAATATCATAAGCAATATCATAAGCAATATCATGCAATATCCCAGAATCTTCGTGATTATTCCATACTTATCACCATATTCATATTCCATCGTCGTTAACCTCTGGAAATCAAATGTGGCCATGGAAAATCCATTATATAAAATCCCCTATAAATGGAGATGTATCTAGATGGGAAAATCATCTATAAACCCACAACACATTGCCTAAGGCTCTCAGTGCTACAGCCAATCCATTTCTTCAGGTGGTGCCACTGCAGGCGTACAATCGCCACATCATCAGTGAGCATCTGAAGGAGCATTGCATCGCCGTTTGGATGCTGTTAATCCTCCCCTTTAAGTCTGATTTTAAAGAAGAAACTTCTAAGATTTCCACAATCCAAATGAGTTTTCCTTCAAACAAACACAGATCATTTTCCTTCAAAACAAATCTCAAACATAAAAAACCAGCTGCTTCTTTTCTCGAGCCAGTCGGATGAGTCGGACCAGGACAGGCATCCCTATTTGGAGGATATCCGTGGACACCTGAAGGCGACGCCCTGATCTTTTTTTGACAGCCGCATAAAATGATTTTATGTATGATATACATGGGATATGCATGGGAAAAACTTACTGTTGCCAAAAACAACATGGCTAAATTTAGGAATTTTGCAAGTTCAACTGGGTAAAAGAAAGGAGACAACTGGTTGTTTCTGGAGATAAGGACCATCATTTTATTGATCAAAATGATTCCAATTTTCATAGAAAACAACTGGGATCAACCATGTTATTTGATTTGGACTCAATGTTTGATTTCAACGAACAGGCTTGATTCAGCGCAGATGGTCGATGGGAATTTCTCGATTTTCCCACAAGTCATCAGGAAGATCATAAAAGAATGAAATTGGAATCACTATCCCACATTTCTAAATCAGTAGTGGGCACATTATAGAAGATGGTCCCAAATTTGCAGATGGGACACACCTATAGAAAACCCTTCAATCCCATTAAATTTCCTAAAATCCCAAACACTTTCATTAAATCGAAACTGTTCCATAAATGAACACAGAGTCACTGGGAATTTCCTCCTAAAATGGAGCTACTGTACCACATAACGTAGTATAAAACCATGGTTTTGGGGATATATCATGATATTTCTCCTGAATGTTTGCCCTAAAACATAGGCCTAAAAAATGGTAGTTACCTGCTTAGCTGTCAGGTCGATGAGGTGAGCACCGCCCAAGGGGAACGCCTGTTCCCTCGATTGGTGGAGCTGCTGTCGATGCGCCATGGCGACGGATGAGGTTTTCTGGTTTATGGTCGAAAAAAAGTTTTTTCCCCCTTGGGGTAACATAAAAAATATTGCTAGTTCATGGGAGTTAAGGTTAGGTGATGTTAGTTGATGTTACTTAATGTTAATTCATGTTAGTGAAGTTAAATGCAAACATGGATGGGATATCCCGGGTCTGACTGAAGGTTAGCTGGGAAAATCAACGAACTAAATGGGGGATTTTCCATCAAGCCATGTTTGATTACCAGAGAGTAACTATGTTAACTATCCCAAAAATGTGGTTTATTTCAGGGCAGTGTGCTCCTTTAGCCCAAGGGCGGGGGTGCACCTCTTTCACCAAGCAAATAGGCTTATTCCAGGGTGGTGAATTAGATTAAATTAGTCTAGTTCATCCAGATCAATGCATAGCCAACATTTATATAGTTAATTTGCTTCTAATAATATTGGGAAATATCATGTTTAACTATTAATTCCCATTGATATTTGAATTGAGAAATCCACTTTAAACATAGTTAAATTGTGTCAAATTGTTCCGCAATCCCAATGGTTCCCAAGGCCAAGCATCGCGGCTGAGAAGCTCGTCGAGGTCAGCGAATGCTGCAACCGTGCCAGTTTAGAATGTATGTTTCGGATTGTGTGCTATACACACAGATAATATACATAAATACATCTCTCATATTATATATATAACAATATATATATATATGCATGTAACATAATGTTCAACTTTTGTGCCCATGTGCTCCAAAAAAGCAACCTTTCTCAGGTTCAGTTGCTTCAATCTTCAGGGCCTTCAGGGCAGTCCCAAGTCCATCGGTTCCGGTTCAGCGAAGCGCAGGCGTTGCACACGATTTGCGACCTGTGCTCTCACCAGGAGAGTAAGACGGTCGTGACTGGGCTGGAAGATGGAAGGTATGGGGATGTATGGGGTGTATATGGGTGTATACCGTGTATACCCCAAACATGGACCCTGAAAACCCTAGGTAGCAGTGGTATTTCGTGGTCCCCAAGATATCCTAAGATTGAAATTCTGGGATACCTGGGATACCTGGGATACCTGATAAAGCAGTGGATTTCGAGGTACCTTGGTCTCCGTGGACAGTGGCTGTTTTCCGCCCAGACCGTACAGATGGTATCGCTCAGGCAATTTCTTCAGATGTCATTGCGGCAGCAACCCATTTGCTGATGCACGACTCTGTGCCCGTGCGTTGGGAACCCCCAGATGGCAAGTGTGGCGAATGATTCTGAGGACTCAAGTCTACCAACTTCGGCCATCTAATTACTGGTCCACTGGTCATCTGTGATTCTATACCTCCATTGATCCAGCTAATTGACCGAAGATATCAGATTTTCCACCATCTTCTATCCTGAATAGTGGAATGGCCTAAATGTGGTAACAGAGAAGGCGAGATCAACCGCCCGTGCCAGCGTGCCAGGGCGAGCGGCTGCACGAGTGATCAGCAGCATGCTCTTTGGCTGCACGAGTGGTAAATTTTCGTCAGGATATATTCATATTATTAATGGGGATCTATTAATGGGGATATTAATGGGATATTAATGTGGATAATTTCAGTTACTGTAACCAATGGGGATATTTTTCTGGGTATTATGGGAATATGATCCGTCATCATATATAGGGACATTATGGGGATATTCATGGGTATATCTGACAGAACATTTTATTGATGGAATGTCAATGGGTACCCCCAAAAAATCCCGGTCATTCGCCGATTTGAGTATTGAAAGCCATGGTTTTGGGGACCATTTTAAGAACCCCCCATTTGGTCTTCGTTCATCCAATGATTTCTGGCGAAGCCCAGGGCGTTGCTGATTGGTGGCCGGAGTCTCTTGCCCATCGGCAGCGGACCTCTGGGAGAGAGGTCACTGCCAGAACTTGAAGTGAGTTGATGTGGGTTGCGAAGTCCGAATCACCAGTTAGGATAGTTAGGTGGTCAACATCCCATGATTTTTGTTGGGCTTTCTACACTCTGGTAAACTAACATAGCTATTGAAAATCACCATTTTTAATGGGTAAATCCACTATAAAAGGCCATTTTTAATAGCTATTTTGACATAACCAGAGGGTACATCTTTCTACCATCGGTGCTTTATCGGATGTGGAACAACTCTCACAGATAGCTCGATAGCTCCAGTTTTTCTCGCAGCCACATCAGCCACAAAAAAACATGGCTGGAAAATCCATTTAAACATCAATTTTTCGGGGATTCTGAAAAATTTAAACATATTTAAACATATTTAAACATATTTAAACATATTTAAACATATTTAAACATATTTAAACATATTTAAACATATTTAAACATATTTAAACATATTTAAACATATTTAAACATATT
>Ga0126342_10010310_pt1 | contig 16716 bp, 8 predicted proteins | sample Cyp1metagenome_FD_92528 | JGI IMG/M metagenome (GOLD analysis project Ga0126342, IMG submission 92528) | Coral microbial communities from Lord Howe Island, Old Settlement Bay, Australia - Cyphastrea 1 metagenome | ecosystem: Host-associated > Invertebrates > Cnidaria > Coral ... | reverse complement strand
ACTCAACATGAACAAACAAACTTGTTCAAATCACAAAAGGACTTGACAGCTGACAAACCCGCACGCTAAGCAAAGGCCAAGGCTCGTTGGAATGATGCAATACGATCTCTCGAAGAAGGATTTCGGCGAAGGATTTGTCATAATAAATGTTCAACACCCGTCTGGCAACAACAGTCTCTCCAATGGCGTCTGCGTTGACATACATAGGTCCCTCTCCAGAAAACACGAGCCGGATGAATTTATCTATGCCGTTTTGCTGGCAACTCAGCGGTGGGGACACTTGCCTTCGGAGAAGTAAGGAACTTCGGAAAAGATACTCTGCGCCAAACTGTTTCCGGCCGCAATCTGCATCGTGCAAGGCAAGGATGACCTTCAGCTGCTTCTTGCCTGAGCATACAAACTGCCATGCAGCTACATGGTACCTTCCCACGTGTGCTCGCAGCTGGGGCAGACGATGAAATGATCTGAACGGGCACAAGGCACAGATGTACCGCCCATCGATCTTGCGGATGTTTTCCGCTTTAATTTCAGACATGTACTCTTGGACTTCTTCCTCCATGGAGTCCAGCACATTGTCCGCAAACCTGATGTCTCCTTCGTCATCAACGATAAACGCGCTTTCAGCTCCGGCCTCTTCTTCCTCTGAACTGGCTCCGGCCTGAAGGTCCAACAAACACTTTTGGGAAATGGAATGGTCGTGTGCATTGTCGCGAACACGAAATGAGACCATGGTTGATTGGTCTGTCGCTGCAGCTGCAGCCTGCTTCAATGCTGTGGGACTGCATCTATAGCGAGAACGACCATCAAACACCACTGCAATCATGAGATCATTTTCCTCCAGTACTTCCACAGCAACGCAATGGGGGGAACCATTGTTTTCGCTGTGAATCAAATATTTTCCAGGTTCATCACAGGCAAGCCCCATAGAACCAGACAAGCAGATGCCAAGGAGGACTGAGCATTGAGAGTAGGTGCGGTAGTTTCTCTCGGTCGCATAAGCATTCTCTGGCGTGTCAGCTTGCATGAACTTTCCAAGGCATACGCGCTTTTCTGCGGCAGGCGTCAAATGCCAAAGAGCGCATGGGATGCAATTTGGGGCCTGAACAAGCTCAGTCGGCACTTCCTCCAACTTTTCCGACGGTAGGCTTGACAGGTGCGCAATGAAATGCTTGTGCTGTTTTTCCCGAATTCTGACAGCAAAGCCTGTCTGTTCTCGGATATGCTGCTCACATTCAAGTATTAATGCATCCATATCGGTTGCGATGTCTGTGCTCACACGCACCCCGTCAAAGTGTAAGGACAAATGCTTTGGCCGCTTTTTCAGAAGCAAGTTGCACCAATGCTCCAATACTGCATCTTCGATAGCAGCCCACATGTAGAAGAAGGTGGTGGCACCAGGATATGGTTTGTCACTGTTTTTCTCCAACTCCTCATACTCTTCCTTCAAAATGGAGCACGCGAGCCAGCGAAGATAAATTGACACCCGATGGATCTCAATGACAAACTCCACATACTTGGGGCCAAGCCCAGTGAGAATCAACCTGAGTGACTTGTCTATGCTGTTGGTCTCACAGGCTAGAGGCGGCTCCACATCTCTTTGCAGGATCAAAGAGCTTCTCCAGAGGAAGTTGCCTCCGCGAGTTCTCTGCACACAGTCTGCGTCGTGAAGGGCCAAGATAATCTTCATCTGCTTCGTGCCTGAGCACACAAACTGCGCTTTTCTGCTGTGGTACTTCTGGACATGGTCTCGCAACTGCCGCAGACGGCAGAAGGATCTGAAGGGGCAGAGGGCGCACTTGAACCGGCCGTTGATCTTCCGAATGTTGTTGACACAAATCGCCTCCAAGTATTCTGTAGTCTCCTCTTCCAAAGAATCCAATACGATATCCGCAAAGACCACCCTTCCATCATCATCCACCACAAAAGAGTTTTCTGGCAGGCAAACTTCTTCATCTGAGGTAGCCCCTCCTCGTGCATCCTGCATTTGCCGAATTTTTTGCCGGCAAGACATTGCCTGCGCCTCCCAGGTCCGCTTGCTAACTTGACTGTCGCAGGGGTTTGGGAGTTCACCCACAACGTCGACAGCACCAGGGGTATCACGATGGACCCTGAGCATTGACATGTAGACTTTCAATCTTTTGTCTACACGACACACTGCTTCATCAGCGGGCGCTGGGAATGTTGAGCTTGTAGACGACCAAGCCGTGTGTAGTTGTCGCCTGGCTTCACAAATTTCTGCGAGCCATTCTGTTTGCGATAGCGCAGCCCCAGTTGATGGAATCTTGTTCCACAAGCTTGGCTGGCTTGCTAGTAGCGGAACATAATCGCAGCACAACCCTTCGAGCAGTGAAACGCGCTCCTTTATCAGTTCTGGAAACAGCATGAAGGCTGGGATAGCAGAGCCCATCGAAGACCTCGGAGTAGAAAACTCACTGTCAATGAAGTTTGGCTGTTCGAAGAGGGTGCTTTCCTCTTCAGAGGATGGTGCAGAGGAGCCTGCTTGTAGATCCAGCAAGCACGAACTTGTCTCCTCCCCCTCTCTTGGGCTCACGCGAAAGGAGACCATCGTGGAAGAGTCAGTGGAATTCAGCGCGAGGTCAGCAAAGGCTGCCGCTGTGAGTTTGTACTGCCTGGCCTCGTCTGTGACGACTACACTCAAAGACTCGGCTTCCTCAAGTTCAAGGACACGCAGGGACACGCAATGAGGGCTGCCATTATTTTCACTGTGTAGCAAGTAGTGCCCGGGCTTGTCGCACGCACCTACAGTTGGAATCATTTGAACCTGCAGTAGCTCAGCACATTGCCTGTAAGTGCGGTATTTTCTCTCAGCAGCGTATGAATTCTGGACGGCTTCAAGGTTGATAAATGCTTGCAGACAGGTTTCCTTGTCATCAGCACTGGCCAGGTGCCACAACGCGCAAGGAATGCAGTTTGGAGCCTCCCGCAGCTCGGGAGGAACACCATCCACCAAAACTGAATCCAAAGCTCTCAAGGCTTGCATGAAGTAATTATGAGTCTTCTGCCGAATCTTTACAATGAACCCAGTGGATTCCTTGACTTTGCTTTCAGACTCTGATATCAAGCCCTCAACATCACCAACAGTGTGTTCATCGACCCGCACCCCATCAAAATGGAGCGACAAATGGGTGGGTCGTCTCCGGAGCAAGAAGTTGCACCAGGATTCCAACACGAAATCCTCTACGGCTGTCCACATGTAGGAAAAAACAGTTGCTCCTGGATAAGGCTTATCGCTTCTCTTCTCTAGCTCCTCATAATCTTCAATGAGCACAGAACATGCTAGCCAACGAAGGTAGATGGACGCTCTCTGAATGTTTTTGATAAAGTTGATTGTGGCTTGCGACGCACTAGGTGTTGCTCCAGACAACAAAGCTGTGACCAGCTTCTTCCCTTCTTGGGGTGTGACACCTAACTCCTCGCGGCATACACTTGCACGGCTGTCGACCCAGCGCTTGAGAGCCTGCAGCGCTGCATCCGGCATAGGCGGGTTCGGCTTCAATTTGTGCAAAAGTTGGAGCACAAGAGTCGCACAGCAGTTCTCGATATCCAAATCGATTGTGTGGCCATACAGCTGTGTCTGGATGCGCCTGGCACACCTCTGGGCAGAATTCTGACATGCGTAGCGCCGGGCTCGCAATTTCCTTTCGCCACAATACTTGTATTTTGCTGACACGGACACAAAGTCATCGGCAGGACCCTGCAGCAGCACATCTGGCGCTTTCCATCTTCTGCGCCGTGGGGTTTGAGATGATTGCGTCTCGGCTGCGTCCCCCAGCTGCTGGCAAATATTCTCATAGGTCTCTAACTTGTCAAACTCCTGCTGCAAACTGTGTTTTCTCATTTGATCATCCGCACCAGGCCGGCCTCTCCTTCGCTTTTCTTCTCCAAGGCGCTCTGTGAGATATTGTTTCACGACACCAACATTGTTGTGGCGACAGGGGTTGCCATCCAAATACCTTCGCAGCTGCACAACATTCATGGTCTCCGGAAAGGCGGTATCCTCACGCACCCTTTCCAGAGGAACAACATCTTCAAACTTCACATCACAAGCAATTTTTGGCTGTAGAACTTCCTTGGTCTTCCCCTTCCGGCAACCTTTTTGCATAAAGTTTTTGGATTGCAGCTCTTTGAACATTGTTTGATGAGTTGCATTCGGCCTGTTCTGCACGCCTCCATGAAATCTTTTGAACTCCCAGATAGTGATGTCGCTGACGCACGTCTCAAGCATGTGCTCTACCAGGCAATCTCGCAGGGCCGTGTACTGCTTCTCTTCTAAATCTCGCTCCTCTTGTGAATCTGAAACGTGCAGGAGGCCAACTCCGCCCATGGCAGTTTCTTGATGGCGAACCCGGAGCTCCAAATCACAAGCCTTCCGCATTTTGTCTTCGGTCAAAAACCCATCCCCGCCTGTAGCGTAGTCCTCGATCATTTGCACGCAATCATCTCGACTATGCTGCAGTTCGAATGCATGCTGTAGACGCAAGCCAGCAGCGCAAGCACCTGAGTTTATCAAGAACTGCTTTAAGGTCGGATCAGCTACGAAATGTCCGTCTTTTTCATGGTCGGCATGGGCTTGTTGCAGTACAGACTGTGGATGAAAGCGGGCTTTTGGTTTCCACACGAAAGCTCGACGCATGACGGACTGAAAGTTGGCCTTGGTTATACCCGCAAAAACCATCATGCGGTTCACTTCTAGCCGCTTCCAACCCACGACGCTGAACATGCGTGTGGTATAGCCGTAGGGCTTCCGTCCGGCTATCCCATCTCCGGACATCGTCTTCTTGAAAAGATCCAAGTGTAATTTCTTATGCGATTCCGGCGCCTCCTGCCCGGTAACTACTAACTACTATGCAGCGAGCAAAGGATTCCACTTGTTTTCGAAGCTCATCTTCATTATACCACACATTGGGGTCGAAATACCCATGGTTTGACCCGAGCATTGCGTCGATGTGCATGGAGAACAAGGACTGCCCCACACCCCCCGGGGATTCACCAATAAAGCATCGATCGACGTTGAAGCCTCGCTTGGCTAACGCCATGGCAGCCATGTTGCAGGCGAAGACATCGTTGTTGGCCCAAAAGGTTTGCTGGTAGAACTTGTGAAGGCGCTGTTTGTGTTGCTCTAGAGTTGGGTCCAGCAATGGGTGAGGAATGTAGATGTAGCAGTCATGGTCAGAGGATTTGGGCAAGTGTTTCAGAATTGTCTCTCTGCTAACATCATATTGAACAAATGTGTCTTCGTACGCAACGCATTGCTTCTGCGATCGGGGGGTCTCACACCACTCAACTAATAACGACACGAGCTTCTCGTGCATGAGGTCACTTCGGATGGACTGACAAATCTTCCATACTCGCTTTCCCAGAGCAATTGTCCATTCGTCCCTTGCCTTTTTATTTTGATTGTCCTGCATCTGAACTTCTGCCGCCAAGTCCACACCATCATCATCATCATCATCCGCCTGATGGGCAGGCGCCAAAGTTTGCTGCCAAATGGCAGCTTCGTTGCAAGCCTGCAGAAAGCTGTCTTCCTCTGAGAACTTCGCACGGTCTGCTGCAATGGATGACAAAATGTCTACATCATTGCGCCTGGCTGTTGGGCTCATGCGCCTAAAGATGCCTTCCAAGTGACCGAAGAAAAGTGACAAGCGAAGAAGGACCGCCTGCGGTGGGGTGCCACTGTATGGCAAGAAAGCACCATCATCATTGTATATATAGCAAAAGCCGTCGTGAACTCGAATGTGCCGATCCCCTTCCACAAGCCAAAGGAAAAAAGCATTGTCACCCACGAAGAGACGATCAGTAAGTCTGGCGACATTGGCGGCAAGGGCAGCTGCGCCGAGACATATCAGGTAATCGGACCAAGTAGGGAATCTTGTACGGACTTGCTGCCTTAACGTCTTCACCCGGGATAAAATTGTATCATTGCCTTTGGCCACGTCCGGGATCTCACTGGCCAAGGCTTGGTTCCACTCGTCGTAATTCCGAAACATTTGATCAAACTCATGGCGGGTAGTGCTCGCACCTTTCATGAGCCGTCTCCTTTTCACGGAAGCCAACAAAGGATCATCCTCGTCGTCACACCGCGGATCTTCTGCATCAGCTTCTTCCTTTACTTGTTGCTCTGCCGCAGGCTCTGCCCGCCGAGCTTCTCCTGCGACTCTGGGGCTACTGCGGTCGACGCCATTCACCTCGTCCAAATGTTGGACCTCCTGCTCGATACGTGCATTGAAATCTTCTTCTTGAGAAGCCCCTCCACACCTGTCCTGCTCAAACCTAGGCAAGCCAGTGCGCAAGTTTTGCTTCATCAATCCGTTTGAAGGGTGAAGCACCACGCGTGGTTGTTGCTCAGTGGACGCATCGACGGTAGCCAGGATTTCTTGGCTCATGTTGGAACAGCCACCTATAACATATTCTGCTGAGAGCCCGCGGAATTCAAAGCATTTGCGCAGGACCCAGCAGGTTTGCCGAAGCTCTCGAAGACAACCCGATCCCATAAGGTACCCGACCAAGTCCTCCGACTGCCGATGCACAATGTCAAGCATAGTCAGCTGCTTCCAGCATTGGTCCATGCAAGCAGCGACACAACTGCCCGGCGAGGCCAAGGAGAAGGCGGATTCTCCATCATAATCTCTCTGCAGAACATCTGCGCCCCATTCCAACAAGATGTCAACTGCTTCGACTTGGCCCGCAGTCTCTACGCACATTGCATGATGGATTGGGAGCATGCCCCTCAAATCTGGTAGGTTCGGTTCTGCCTGAGACCGCAACAGCATTTCCAAGCAGGCCGGCGAATCCGCGATTGCAGCCATGTGTATTGCTGCATGATGTTGCCCCACAGGAATGAAATCAGGCACAGCACCGGCGCGCAAAAGGATTTGCACTGCACAGACGTTGCCTTGAACGACGGCGTGGGTGAGAGCGCTCTCTTGTAGCACACAATTCGGGTCTTGCCCTCTTTGCAGAACTTCGTAGATCTCTGAGGTTTGTTTATTCTCGATGGCCATGAAAAGGTCTTCTGTCCAAGCCAAGGAAAAGGGCTTCTTGACTACGAAAACAGAGTCTGGACAACCGCACTCTTCCCACGACTCCCAATCATCGAGGAGCCCTGCCTCACGGAGAACTTGAACACCGAAGCGAGGGACACCGCATGCATTGGAGACAGCTATCCTAACCGTGTGGAGCAAGCTGTCATTTCTAGCTGCAAAGATGCTCAATGCGCACTCAAGCAACGGCTCTGCATTGACAGCAGAGCAAACTGTGAGTTGCGCATGCTCCAAACCAGCACCGCGGGCGTCTTTAGCCTTCATCCTCCAGATGTGCATGACGGCTTCAGTTTCCTGCTCCAAGCGCGGCACGTCGTCCACGAACGGCTCCAGCTGCCGATCGGGATGCGTACCAACGACCAACATCTTTGCCACTGTGTGTCCGTAATACTTTTCAATGATGTATCTGTACGCATTCAGTTGAAGTCTGTAATGCGTTTCAGCACAATCTGGCAGGTGAGCCAGCGGTGGAAGCATGGAGCAAGGGGAGGAATATTTTGTTTCTAAAGCACCAGACCTCTTCCAATCTATCAGAGCCAGAGTTCCTTTTTCATCTTTGGCACAGAAGTCTATGGAACCAGCAAGATTTTCGTCTTCTCCAAAGATGACCCATTCAGTCCGATACGCCCGCCATCCCGGCATTCCCTGCAAAAATGTTTGGAGCATTGCAATTTCAGGACTGAACTGAGGCACCGCGTATCCGTTGAGGTACGCCTCAAATAGATGGTGCATGTAGGTACCACATGCAGCAGCTTCGAGAGCATTGGTGCCCCACATTTTTTTGATTTCTTCCGGGCTCAAAGCTAAAGAATCACATAGGTCGGGATGATGTTCACGCAAGGTCTGGATTCTGCAACAAATCCATGGGTCGTTGCGGGGAACATCCAAAAGTGCAAGGACAAGTTCTGGATCAACCTGACGCACGCGCTGCAGAGAAGCCTCTGACAGGACCGGGCGAAGATAGTTTGGACGAGGCCAGCGGTCGCTGTGAATCATCTTGCGAATGACGGCATCTGCATCAAACGCACGCGCAAAAGCGTGGATCATTCCAGTGACGGATCCGTGGGTCCTCAGCCCATGCACGAAGTACACGTGGTCCTTCTGCTCAAACCGGACATGACGATCACGGCTATGTGGATTCAGCCAAGCCAATGTCTCGATGTCTTGGCAAGCAACAAAATGTTTGTAGTTCAGTGGCACTAAGGCATCGGCGGCATCTCCGCGAACAGCTAATTCCATGCCACCGGCAGTCCATGTGACGATCCGGCGCATTTTGCGGGCTCGTGCTGCTTCTTTGTTCGCCTGGATTTGGAAAAGGGCGTTCTGGTTTGAACTTCCGCCTAGTGCATCTTGGGGGACGCAGTGCTGAAGATTGCGACACAGCTGGGCAAGCTGGTCGCACATCTCGTATGTGGCAAAAATGTCCTTGTTCAAAAGGAATACTGCGGTAAACGAAAGCCTGTCCCAACACCCATCCATCAGACAAGCCCTGGTGTCTGCCTCTTTGCTGCACACAAGAGGGGCCTGGCCTCTCCAATCCAGAGGGTCTGCTCCAGCTTGAAGTAATTGTTGAGCCAGCTGCGGCTTCTCACAAACCGCGGCGTAATGCAATGGAGTTTCCCCCCCGAAATCTTGGACGTGGACATCGGCCTTGCTGTTCAGAAGTAGCCGTAAAGTCATTGGAGAATCTTTGAGCACTGCTATGTGCAAGGCGCTTCGGCTGTCGTGACCCACTGTGCTCGGATCTGCAAGCGCGGAAAGCAAGAGGTGCACAGAGTAAAAGAAACCCGCAGACGCTGCAGTGAGGAGAACGCGCTCCTTGCGCCGCGTATGGTGCACGACGCCACTGCAATCTGGGTCTTGGCCAGCAGACAGTATTTTGATGATGGCGTCATGCTCTTGCTGTTGGATGGCGTTGGAGAGATCCAGCTTGTAATCATTTGTCCTGGGGATCAAAACCACGTGTAGCAACGGTGGAGGTGGGAAACCGATTACTGCCCAAACTGCGCCCAGTGGAAGAGCGCGTCCATCCAATAACAAAGTCACAGCAAAAGGCAGATGTCGAAGAACGGCCGCGATCCTCTGCTTCAGATCGAGGATGGTGCATGATTCCGTGACGTCAAGCTGGCACACTTCTTCACCAGTGCAAGCCAAGACGCAGGAGACTACAGCGGACTGAGGAGCATCACTCCCTCCACAAACATCAGCAAGCCGAGCAACGTATCGTTTTTTGGGCCTGTCTTGGGAGAGAAAAGTTTGCAAAACACGATAGACACGAACATATCGGTAGAAGAGGCAGCGAGGCATTGGCTTTGGAATCAAATATCCTTTGTCGTCTGGAATGGGCATGCTGAGGACATGCAACAGAAGCCATGCGCTTACCAACCTCTTAACCCGATCTCTGCGGCTCAAAGCAATACTGGAAGTATTCACAATATCCAATAGCCCTGTATTGCGCTGAATTTCCGGCCAATAGAAAGTCAGAAGCAGAGCCTCTAGCTGAACCAGCTTGTTGTCTTTGATTAGCGTTAGAAACAAAGAGCAGCACTCCAGCCGAATCTGCCAATCACTTGCTTTCCCCTGAGTGTCAAAAGGAATAGGCAAGATCCAAAATGTCATTGGAAATCTTTGGAATGTTTTGAGCACTGGGAACAGAGCTGCTTGGAAGTCTGCGAGTTGGGACCAAGCACGAAACCTGTCCACTTGCTCACCATTCCGAAACAAGTACTGGTGCTGAAGAATAGTCCTTGGATCTCGGGCTGCCCCAAGTTCCTTCTGGCGTGGGAAGTTTGAACTTGAACGCAGTTCCTCTGCCAACGAGATTGGGCGTGCACCGCCGCAAGCGTCAATTTGGCTTCCTGCGACATCACCCGGCTTCATTGATATCACTTCAAAGGCAAGCTCAAACTGGTCTTCGATATTGCAACGAGGCTCGGCACCTACATGAGTCTTGTGATTCAACTGCAAGCGGCATGAGCCATCATCAAAAACACGGAAACCGTTGAAGTGGTTTCGCGCGTACAAGACATACTTCCCAGGAGGGAGCCGCGAAGAGTTGAAGGATGGGAGCTCACGAATGGTATACCTTGGAAAAGCCAGATGACGAACGGCAGCCACAAGCACCATGCAAAAGAATCTTCACAAGGCTAAACCTGCCGCAGACCACCTGTTTAGACAAGTTGCCCGAAAGGAGCAAGCATCTCCTTTCCATCCGATATGGCCCAGAAAGGCCCCGAAGCTGCATAGGGAACTTTAATGCCTACAGATCTGAATGCATCAACGAGACAAGTGTCTTTGAAGCGCGTGAAGGGAAGCTTCTCAGCATTTCCTGTCAGAAAAAAGTATTAAGGCAGCAAAGAAACAGGCAAGGCCAGTTCAGAAGCTTTAGCGTCAGACGTGTTCAAAGAGCAACAGTGACAAAATGAATTGAAGCGAAAAAAAGCTCCTGAAGTGTCCTTTTTCCATTTTCCTGCAACGTTCATGTCGATAATAAGCAGGTTTGAAGCGCACAATCCGACACAAGAAGGGTTTGGCTTCTGTAACTTCCGTGGGCTCCCCAGTGCCTTCTACTCTTGATCATCATGCAACACCTATACTCTGTAAATCAATGTTTTCGACAACCTGCGTGGCTCACAAATGGTGAAGTGTCCTGTGCGGCCAGAAGCTTTCCCAGGTTTCCTTTCTGCACCTAGGGAAGAACACGAACTGCACACCAGAACATTCCAGAACCGAAATGTGACCTACATGCCGCAGAACGATTATACAAGCCAAGGGACTGTGGGCAACAGTATCCCTTTCCAATTCCTTCGCCACTTCGGCGCTGTACTCTTCAAAGATGCGGTCCATGTTCTTCTCGTGACAGCGTCGCCGACGTTCATTTCGGAGCACGGCATTGATGTGCACATTACACCAGTAGAGGACTTCGAAGCGTCGGCGCTTCTGGCGCCTTGACAAGGAAGACCTGGGCACAGAACGGGCTTGATTTCCAACCTGGTGATTCCCTTTGATCTGACATCCTTGCGTCTGTTCAGCACCGTTTGCAGTCAAGAGACTCTTTGTAACTGACGTACGCCTTTTCCTTCTCTGACCTTAGTCACGCGGCCCACGGCAGTGGCCGAAGAGAGATGGTCGACAATGCATGACCGCCGTTGTTCTAATACAACCCAGTCACCGCAGCTTCGCAAGCAACCGCCTTAGTCGAAAAAAGGAGCATGGCCATGACGCTATAGGCTTGTTGGCGCAGCTCGGCAAGCACTGAGATGTCCTGGTGCAGACAAGAAGCTCATATTCATCCGTTCGCGGGCCCTGGAGCTAACGCGACCACGCGAACTAAAGGCAGCTGCGCGCACACACACACACAAACAAACATATATGCGGCTGAGGTGCTGCTTCGAAGAAACAGAAGCAACTTCAGCCACAGCTTCCGGAAGGATGGGCATCCTGAAGACAGAGTTTTATAAGGACGCGAGAACAGAATGTCGTGCAGCACATGGACGCTGCTGCAACATTCTAAGACTGGCACCCTTTACCGCGGAATCTCTTGTAATGATGTGGCCGCGGCAACCGGGTCCAGGTGACGTCGTCCCCAGCGCTGGGCAATTTGAGGGTAGAAAGATTCCGAAAAGCAATCTGTCGCACCAGGCGGTCACCTGTGGGCGACAACCAGCAGAAAATCATTCATTGAATGACACTGGGAGAAAGCAAAGCCCAGAGAATCAGTTAACTTATCTTCCGGCCAAGACACACCAGCGAGTGTCCTGCCACAATCCAAACGAAGCGCTCTTTTCGCAAGGCCACGCAGCCTCCAGCCGCTTGCCAATCGCAAAGGGCGCCCCTGAAAAAGCAGGACCACATTCGCGACCAAATTTGGAAAGCGATAATTTATCTGGTAGAGAACAGTGAAGCAAGAAAGCCTGATTATGGAAGACTTGCATCCAAGTGGCATTGGAAAGACATGGAACACCCCTGACCACACTGATGCGTCAAACGCTCCTCAATGCAAGTCATAAAGTAGTGACCTCAGGACGCGATAATTTGGACATGACATGAGTTCAACTGCAGCTTATCTGTGTCAATCAGAGTCAGAAAGTTCATGTATGGCGCCAAGGAACACCAAGAAGACTCGTGCTCCACACTGCGACGAAGTCTGTCCAAAACTGATGTCATGAAGTAGTTACCTTCAGACTATACATGGCCAAGCGAACGGACATGCCAACGAGGACGAAACTTGAGAATTGCCAGGAGACATGTGGAAATAACGGCACAGATGCAACCGAGAAACACCAACGCACTGGCACATCTTCAACATCGCCGCGCAGGACGAAAGATGCCAGCGGTCCTCACACACCCAAGCAAATACCGAGACCCTTCTCTTCAAGTGACAGTGGGCAAGCTCGCCTTGTGCCAGATGGTTGGACCAAGTCAAAAGGACAGCGCGGCCAGCAGCGATGAAGAGGTGATCAGACTCACCGATAGGATCAAAGCCACCGCCTATATGTTAATGGGCGCGTGGGAGTGTAAGTAAAACACAAGAATCTTAATGATGAAGCCGCAATGCGGGCAAGTGGCAAGAAGGGAAAGCGCTGAAGTGCGACATCAAACTTTGGCGAGGTCAAAGACGCAGACAGCGAAGCAGACGTGACAGTCTTGAAGGAAAACAGCTGCGAGCAGATGAAGCGCCCGGGCCAATCCGAGCCACGCGTACTGCCCTTGCTATCAGGTCACGAAGTTTCTCCAACAATATTGCGGTTTTGAACTGTTCCGGATTCCGGGTAGCACTGATTTCGTTTTGCCGATAGTAGCGGCATACCCCCACTGCCCACCCGGCCTGGGAACGTAGAGGACTGCTGAAGTCTAGCGCATGAGCCCCAACCTGGCACAAAATGTGGAACACTTCACCCCAAGCATCAGATTGGGCACTTGCCATACGCTGCCAAAACCCATTGACTTGTATAATTGCGTTTAATAAACACGCACACTCCAGCCCGTGCATGGCTGCCTTAATGGCTTGTTCCATTTGTTTTGGGGTTTGCTCTGCAGGATCCACGCTCCGCTACCATATACTTAAGCGATGCAACATAAGCTGCGATTGAAAAGCACGCCATCTGGCATAGCACGCGCTACAACGCGCAGCACAAAACCACTTGGCCTGTCAGACGCACAGGTAGCCAAACTTGGACAGACGCCCGTGCACTGCCTTACCAAGAGTCCGCAGGACCCACGCACCGCTCCATATTTAAGCGATGCAACTTAAGCTGCGATTGAAAAAGCACGCCAAGGGCATAGCACGCGCTACAACGCGCAGCACAAAACCGCCTGGCCTGTCAGACGCACAGGTAGCCAAACTTGGACAGACGCCCGTGCACGGCTGCCTTACCAAGGGTCTGCAGGACCCACGCTCCGCTACCATATTTAAGCGATAAAACATAAGCTGCGATTGAAAAAGCACGCCAAGGGCATAGCACGCGCTACAACGCGCAGCACGAAACCGCTTGGCCTGTCAGACGCACAGGTAGCCAAACTTGGACAGACAAGGGTGACAGGGTGGGGCGACAAATGTGAAGCAACCCAGAGCTGTAACTGCTCGTTGATCTTAATTGATACTCAACTCACAAGCTAGCTAGCTAGCGCTAGTTCCCGACTCACAAGCTGATCAGTCCAACAATTCACGCGAGGGTTGCGGCAAGCATGACGCAAGCGCGCGCGCACAGGAATAAATATACCGCAATATTATACGCACGACTAGCTTTACAGCGTGGCTACTGCGCTTATATTCAATATCATATATGCGTACATATCATAACCACCGGATGTGTCAAACTTATACGTTTAGATATTTACATTGGCATCTACATTTACCTACATCAATCTCTATCTATATATATATATATAAAGTTATTGAATCACATGATGATGTGTAAAAAATGCATGTGCTATGAAACATTTGTACACTGCACCAAGAAGCAGGAAGGGGTGCAAGATCATCCAAAACAATTTCCCTCCAACCCGGACGTTGCTCCACACCTCAAGAGACTCCTCCTCCTCATCATCATCATCATCATTGTCATCTTCATCTTTCTGGTGCTTGACAGGGAATGGGGGAATGATCCAAAGGATCCAATCCATATCCTCAACTTATCTTCATAAAGGGATTAAATTTTGCCACCCCCTCTGACTTCTATGTTGATGATAATAAGAACATGAACTTATCTTGTTGAGGGATCAAAATCCACCACCCCCTCTGACTAGTACGTTGACAGGGATCATTACATCAACTTATCTTCCTAAGGGATCAAACTTGCCACCCGCTCTGACTTATATGTGGTGTAATATATGATATATGTGCTATGTACTATTATGTACTTCGGCCACTTCTGATTCCGATGCGGAGCAACGTAGGGGTTGCAGCGAACAATTCTCATGAATGGTCTCCACAAAAAAATAGTCTATCATCAACATCAAAACCTTTCTCATCTTCAGCGCCACCATAAGCAACAAATTGAAACAGTGGTCAACGAGTTGAAAGCCATCTTGGAACCCAGGGAAAATTACGGCACGGGGGCCCGCACTACCGGCGATCAGCCACTTGTTTTGTCAAAATTGTCGGGTCTTGGTTGAAGTTTGAGGAAAACAGAACGAGAACCAGGCGCCAACTGCGCACTTGTTCCTTCGAGGTCTCACTGCTGGCAACCGCCATGAGATTTCAATTTCACTAGATTGGTATCCGTCTGAATTGAAGCAAAGACAAAAAAATGAGCCACGCTGGTTCGCAAGCTTGCATTTTTTTTGGCTGAGCGAAACCAGCAGCATTGGACCATAAAGTTTGAAAGTGTTACCCCTTTGACGTCAGAGGCTTGACACACATATCCCTACTACATCGATTGAACTAGCAGGCTGTCGCAAAATCAAAGACCAAATTGCCAATCAAATCAGGCAAACTCAGCGGATGACTCGGCTTTGACAAAGCTCGAGGCGGAGGAAGCTACCTTGAATCGAATCTTCAGAATGCCATCCTCCACGAAGTGGTGGTCGATATGACCTAGGCAAGCAGCGCGCGGCATGATTCACTGCAATCCAATATCCAGCAACCAAACCACACTTGCCACCGTCTAGCTACTCGTGATATCCAACCGGGTTCCCCAAATGGCTCACAACATCCGCAGGTTTCTCTTGCACTATTTATGATCTCCAATAATTCATTCTCTGAAAGACTCATAGTTTCCAATGGTACTCCCTGCATTTTGACTCACGTTTCATGAATGCCTCTCCCATACGGCTCACAACACCCAATCGTTTCTCCGAATGCTTCCTGATATGCACTGGTTTCCTCCAAGACAATTCTTCATGATATCCAATAGTTTCTAAAGTATGACTTACAACACCCAAGTGTTTGGTTTATGATATTTACTTCTCCCTACCGTGAATCCATTTTCTTTTCGATGCGGTTCGGTGAGACGCAAAAGCTTCTGCACAGGTGAAAATATAGTAAAAAGAAAGTCAAATTTCTCCATGGCATCCTCGATGTTTTACAAAGTATACCCACGAGGTAACAACCCAATCAACCACAGACAACCCTTTTTGCGATATCCATTTCTCTCGAATATAGCTACTAGACCAAAAACTGTCAAGCTTACCCAATGTGGTTGGAAATTGTCACTGGGATTATGCTGTACTTTCAGTTTGTGACAGGTGGTCCGTCATGAAAACACCATCAGCAATTCAAAACCAGCTCGATTATAACTGCTTTCAACAAAGTGACCGTGCCATCTGGCTTTCTTCACCATCGCTTCTTGGGCCTCTCCTTCACTGGAGACTTTGACCACGGCACGCACCCGATGCTCTCGGTATTCTCGGTATTCTCCGTACTCTCGGCTTCGACGACACCTGAGATGGCAAGGTATGGCTTCAGACTGAAGAATTCATCAGAAAGACAGTGGTGGTAAAAAAGGTTCTTCGATTTCTGCTTTTCATCTGCCCATATTGTCGGAAGTTTGACTTCTAAACTTCGTTCGATCAATGGGGCCTATAGATATATAGCGGGTATATGGTATGTGATGGGTATGTACCAGTAGTACCGCACAAGGCGGTGGCGGAAGTTTCAAAAATAGGAAACCTATAGGAGAGATTGGTTGTTGTGAATCAAGGATGGCAGAGCGAAGCCACTGATGGACCGAAAGGTGGTTAAGGTCTCCTCTCTTTTTCTCTCTCTCTCTCTCTCTCTCTCTCGCTCTTTCATCTAATTACCTATCTATCTATCTATCTGTCTGTCTATCTATCTATCTATCTATCTATCTATCTATCTATTTCTCTGTCTCTCTCTCCCCTTCATCTGTCTAGCTGTCTAGCTGCCTATCTGTCTATCTATCTATCTGTGTAGCGTAGTGTAGTGTAATGTAGTTAAGCGAAGCGAAGGGAAGCACATCTGAACCTCCAAAAGTGGTCCGAAGCCCTAGTGTTTTTAACATTTTGACTTCGAAATGTGCTTCGCGCCACAACGGCGTGCACTTTTTCAACATCCCAAGTGCCAAAAGTGGTCCGCACTTGGTGTGTTTTGTACATTTTCACTTGGAAATGTGCTTCGCGCCACAACGGCGTGCACTTTTTCGACATCGCAACTTCCAAAAGTGGTCCGAGAATGGTGTGTTTTGTACATTTT
>Ga0126342_10010309_pt1 | contig 16716 bp, 20 predicted proteins | sample Cyp1metagenome_FD_92528 | JGI IMG/M metagenome (GOLD analysis project Ga0126342, IMG submission 92528) | Coral microbial communities from Lord Howe Island, Old Settlement Bay, Australia - Cyphastrea 1 metagenome | ecosystem: Host-associated > Invertebrates > Cnidaria > Coral ... | reverse complement strand
TGATGATGATGATGAGGAGGAGGAGGATGGTGGTGATGATGATGATGATGATGATGATGATGATGATTAAATGAAGATGATGATGTGGATGTTGATGAGGCGGAGGAGGAAGATGATTATGTTGAGGATGATGATTAAGAAGATGATGATGGTGATGATGATGATGATGCTGCTGCTGCTGATGATGAGAGGAAGATGACGATGTGGAGGAGGAGGAGGAGGAGGAGGAGGAAGAGAAGGAGGAGGATGATGAGGATTGTTATTATTATGTTGAGGATGATGATGGTGATGATGATGATGGTGATGATGATGATGATGATGATCATGATGAGGGTGGTGGTGGTGATGATGATGATGGTGGTGGTGGTGGTGATTATGATGCTGAGAGGATGATGATGTGGATGTGGATGTTGAGGAGGAGGAGGAGGAAGATGATAATGTCGAGGAGGAGGATGTTGAGGAGGAAGACCGATCCCATGACCGGGAAGCACACTTTGCGCGAACCTGCGCAGTCCAAATGCACATGGACATGTGAAATGTGCGGAAATTGACAGGGAAAATGCCGGACGGTAATCGCGGGGCAAGCATTTTGTGCGAGCCTGCGCAGTCGAAATGCACATGGACATGTTACAAGATGCATTTAATGGGGAATTTTATTGGGAAAATGCTGGACGCTTCCGTTGCCGCCTCGATTGAACATCGGGCCTTAACACCTACTGTAAGAACAACCCCTCAGTGTGGACACACTGTTTGGGGAAACATGCCGATTTTCACCACACAACATGGGACCATTTCCATGATATTTGTTCCATAAGACCAAAGAAATTTCCAATGTTTCGTCTCCCAAATTGTAATGATGAAAATGATATCTAGGAATATATTTAGATATGATATAGCTAGAAAAATCATGAATAATTATCCCAGATATGTTGCTTCCAATATCTTCCAATATTTCATATCGACATGATGAACATTCCCAGATGTTCCCAGGCGCAAAGTCCAGCAGCTCTTCTCCACCCAGAGCCAAGCGGAAACTATCACCGCCCACGGTGAAGCGGAAAGTGGAGGATGGGCGATGTTGTATGTTTCAATGGATCTTTCAATGGGGGAAACATGGGGTAGCCAAAAGATGGTTTATCATGACCATAATTACTGTATTTTTTTTTTTAAATTCACTAATTTTGTTACTATGATTTCTTCTCAAAGTGTGTGAAATATGATCAAGTAACTCTGATAGTTTGCTGAAATCCATTCCTATAGCAGTTGGAAATTTTATAGTTCTACAACCCTCTCTGGTCTCTCGTACCTTTCTATATTGGTTGGTTAAGAACGGACCCAGTTCATGGACTCCGATCATCCCCTTATAAAACAATCAAACGATGGGTTTTGAAATGTGTTGAACACTTCTAGGAGCCGCGCCGTCGCAAGACGCCGCCGCCCAGCTCTAGCGCTTCGCCGCCGCCGAAGAAGGCAGCGCCCAAGCCGAAGCCGCCGGCGCCGTCGCCGGTGAAGGCGGTGAAGGTCGCGAAGACGGCGCCGGTGAAGACGCTTGGAGCATGGTGGACGCTGGGTGTCTCTGAAAGTGGCGTGTACCAAAAGTTGTCATTTTTAGATGGGAAATGAACATAATCCATCAAATTTGATGGTGCCCCATTTTCAATCAAACCCATGTTGGTTGGGAGTTGGTTGGGGTCGTATCATGTGTTTGTTTTTTGTTGAAGGGTATCCAAGATTGACGGGTTTTGGGTTGAATATTCCCATCTTGTGTAATTTTTAAGGTCGAGGCGAAAAGGTGTGCCCCCGATGATTCCAAGGAAAACTATCACCAAGAAGACGCAGAAAAAGGTCGGCTCAAATTCTTCAACGTTCCTTGGCACGTGATGATGGTTTCGTTGGACATGAGAAACGAGTGGATTCCAACCGGCTGGGGCCCTTTAGCCATCCAACGTCTCGGGTTGAAGGACTAGTGCTCAGCTGTTCATGAGAGGTTTCTATGAGAGGTTTCAGGAAGGGCATCTTTTCCCATGCAATAGCCTGGTGCGCCTGGTGTACGGCTGCTTGAGATATCATCCAGTTGCATCAAACAGGTCCTTGCGGGATGACAAGCAGTGTTGGTTCCCTCATCTTTTTGAAGTGCTAAGTGGGATGGAACATGTTCTGAAATGCAAGCATGCTCCTTAGCAAGATGAGGCTGCAGATGGCGTGTAAAAGTTATAGGCTGATATAGGCTGTAGATTTAGTATCAAAGTACAGCATATCAAGCACAATCAATGCTTGGGTTCATCAATTCAGGTTGACTCGCTGTCATCTAGATGTAAACTGTTTAATTAGACTAGACATATAGTTTTACATATCATCTCATTATCATTTCATGACATTCACATCATAATCCCATGTAATCCCATTGAATTTTCATGATTATCACATTGCCCTTTGGTAAACTAACATAGCTATGTACATCCCCATGAAAATCATAGGTAAATTGTTTGTCACAAACTGGGACAAAAAAAACAGTTCGCAAACTGTTAGTTTACCGGAGCCCATGGTGCTCGTATATCCGCATCATGTTTATGATTTTTCGTGATATAAACTATGGATTATTAACTAAGTTTATTAATCATGATTATGAATCTATTGTTGGTGTTAAACTATATTAACTATGTTTCATAGAACTAACTATAGATTATTAACCACGATTATGTTTTAACAGTTTTAAATAAACATACATGCACTATGTTTCATAGTTTAGTTAACATGGATTATTGTTAACTAAACATGGATTATTCACGATGATCATTACCAACGATGTTTCTATCCACCACTCCGAAGATCACCTTCCGCGTTTCACCGCAGGTCCCCTGCGCGGCCGGACATCAAAAAGGCCGCGGAGCCGGAGGCGCCGGCGCCGGCGGCGAAGGGCACGAAGAAGACGACCAAAGAGGCGAAGGTCATAGAGAGCAAGGCGGGCGAATGGGGGAAGGGTGGGAAATGATGGAAAAATATAGGGACATGTTAACATTTACCCTGTAAACTAACGGTTTGCTATGGGAACATATTAATTCAACTATGATATATATATATATATTGTAAGCCAGCTAACCATGGAAAATGAATATTCAAAATCATGAAACAATGGGGTTTTCAAGCATCAAAACATTTATCAACATGATTTGGTGGGGATTGTTTTGGGTTATAACTAACCAACAGTCTATGTATGTCTATGTTTTATGTGTCTGAAAATGGTGGATGCCCCAAACATGTTGATAAAAGTGGGGGAACTGATGACGATCGGATTCTTGGGTACCACATGTTCAGCTGGCTGTTCAGCTGGCAGGGATGAACGCCAGGATAGAAGGCGTTTGACCCGTTTTTCCATATGTGAATGTAGCAACCCCCAAAGGATAGACCAGGAATTTCTATACGTTTTTTTTGGGAAGCGGATTTGACTGTTAAATGTTTTGGGGATTGCTATCGAATATATTTTTATCGATGCGGATGCGATATATATATATATATACATACATATATATATACACGTAAATTGGTAATTGGACTCTGTCATCTCTAGCATAAATATTAGCATAAATGATTCTATATACCATATATCTAAAATCCAATTTGTCATGATATGAATGTGAATGTGAATGGGATCCTGCTTCACCCTTCCGAAAAAAACCTGGCCTTCCCCGTGCCACAGGAGAAGAGCAAGACTCCCAGTAGCGTCAACAAGGAGCCTGGACTGTCCAGAGATTTGTGTTTTGAATGATGGGGTTGGACATACGTTTTTTGTTCTGTATTATGTTTGATGAGACAAATCAAATTCCCTGTTTTGCATATTTGGGTATTGTTTGATTTACTGTAAGTAAGTGAGGTTTCAGAAGTGAATCATGCCACTCTGAGGATGCTAGTATTTGGTTCCAGCCACTATCAGCCGACTGAAACTTTGCAGTATTTATGAGTGGCACATCTAGTCACATGTTGAGGTAACTTGACTATCCTTCTATGTCGGTTCTGGGTTGCAACATGGAAAGGAGATGAATCATTTTGCTGAAGACCCAGAGCCCCAATTTGTGGCGCACATTGTTTCATCATTTCTGCAAATGTCTACCACCATCAACATCCATTTATCATATGTTTTTGTCTCGGATCCATTTGTAGCAAGGGCGGAAGTTAGAATTATCAAGTGGGTTTGTCCTTGTGTGTCCAAAAGATGCTGTACCCCAAAATTCAATGTTTTATCATGGGGATATTATAATATCAATTTATTATTGTTGGGTCAGAGAAGCTATTCCAGCAACTAGGTACAATTTGCATCCATGTGGATTTCTCTGAAACTTCGGTACATTCAAACTCCAATGCCCAAAGTTCAATGATGTTCACCATTTCTCCGCGACAACTGCCATTTCTTGGTGGGTTTTCCCCGGCGTTTCAGGAGAAAGTGGAGAAAGCCAAGGCAGCCCCGGCGCCGGCCGTGCCGAAGGAGTCGAAGCCGGAAAAGGCGGCGCAAAGCCACTGGGCATGAATCGGTAACGAAACATGGGTGAGTTTCCCATATTTGCAGGGTGGTGCCCCAGTTCGTTAGCTAAGTTGATGCAAATCAGTCCAATAACCTATGGTTTATAGGCCATACAATACTGGTTGGTGGTTTGGAACCATGGAATTTTAAATATGACTTTCTATTCAGTTGGGAATGTGATCATCCCAACTACGAACTCCATCATTTTTCATAGGGATAGGTCAACCACCAACCAGTTTTCATGGGATTATAACTCATTTATAACTGGGGCACCGCCTTGTCAAAATGGTCATGATGAGGCCAGGAGGCCCCATTTCTTGCTGTGATTCCAATGATGGGATGACCATAACTAGGGCAATCTTAGATGGCTGGGAACTAATCCTTGAGTTTTGTTGGTACTGTGGATGGGCCAGCGAAATCCTGCAGTTGATGGTTGCGAAATTTTCATGATAGGGTGGGTTTCAACCATCCAGGCTGGTGGTTTATCGGATTTCGCTGGCCCATCCACAGTATCAATGGGATTATCTATGTTCACCAGCTAAGAAATTATTTTTTTGCAGGGTATCTAAGATTGGCTCTGATGTATACTGCGTAAGATCTGAAGATCAATGGTTTTTTATTTGATGGTACTGTTTGGTAATTCAACATGGCTATGGACAATTTCCGTATACTATCATGGAGGTTTCTAGCTAAGAGCCCGTGTGGGAGATTGTCCAGCAAGCCACGTTTGAGGATATGAGGATCAATGGCAATTGCTGGTATTTGATCAATGGTGGGCCCCCCCTAAATAGCTAAGTTCGTTTATCACTAGATTAATTGGGGTAGTTTATGGGGGAAATATAAGTTATTCATAGTTAATGTGGTTTATAAACAAACATAACTGGAGGGCACCTATGGTAGGTAGGTTTTTTCCATGGATGCATGTGGTAAACCTGCCATAAACCATCCCCAATGATTTACCATCAGGTGGGATTGAAACCCTCCAAAGATCGTAGTTTTTTTTTTTTTTGCATTGGGTGTACGATATAATAATCTGGTTGGTGGTTTTGAACATGTTCTTTTTGACTTTCCATATATTGGGAAGGTCATAATCCCAAATGACGAACTTATATTTTTCAGAGGGGTTGAAACCACCAACCAGTAATGCATTATATGAAGATCAATGGTGGGTATTTGTGACGGGTGTCTGCCAGCGACCATCAGGGTGCAGTAACATGATGCGATGACGCGGGCTTTCGACCTAGTAACATCCGAGCACCTCGAGGATCCCTTTTGACGGCACATTGTTTTCCTTACTGCTGCGTTTTACGTAGGGTTGCTGGATGGGTTGCTGGGTGTTGCTGGGATGATTATTACTAGTGATGAAATGGATCATTCCCTCAAATTCCCTGCGTTTAGCACCAGTAAGTTTCAAAGTATACCTTCTCTTAATGCGTTTCTCCCAGAACTTCCGGGCGTGCTCATACCCAGCCCATCTCTCTCATTCAGACTCAGGAATCTCTTGGTAAGATCAACAAGAAACCATCAACATGTCCCATGTCAGCTTACATTCCCTATCAATAAACATCAATAAACATCTTGGTCACATTTCTTAAAAACATGTCACTACATCTCAGTATACATCTCTGCCAATAAGTTTCACCATTGTTCCCATCAATTCCCAGTTACCCTCTGGTAAACGTTTACACAACTATGGAAAATCACCATTTTATAGCTGGCTAAATCAACTATCAATGGAGTATATGTTCAATAGCTATGTTAAGACATAACCAGAGGGTAACCAACAAGAAATTGCATTTTGGAGCACCCCAACTTGGTGTTTTTCCACCATTTTCCACTATTTTCCACCATTTTCCACCATTTTCCCACCATTTTCCCACCATTTTCCACCATTTTCCCACCATTTTTCTGCCATTTTTCCACCATTTTTCCGCCATTTTTCCGCCAAGGCAAGGCGCCGCCGCGCGCCAAGGCCTCGGCGACCAAGGCCAAGGCCACGAAGCCGGCGCCCAAGGCCGCGACGGCGGCGACGACGAAGGCGGTGCCGGAGAAGGCGAAGAAGGCGAAGAGACTTGGCAGAATTGATGAATAATGTTGGTTTATTGATATATGATACTTATAATATAAATAAATCAATAACTAAATATATATATATATTACATATGTATATAATTGTAAAATATATATATATATATATGTGTGTGTCTGATATATATATATATACATATCATGGACAATAATCAATGATGGTTGATTATGATGGTTAGTTGATGGTTATTCAATGAAGGCAAATAATGATGGTTTATTCAGTGATGGTGAGTTGATGGATATACAATGATATATGCTGTTTAATGATTCAATAACTTGGCCAAAAAAATGGATGGACGTTTCAGATGTGAACTTGGATGTAATTATTTGGAGTATCATTGAACATGATGTAGATTTATAAATGATATATAAGGGCTGTGTATATATATATATATGATATATGATATGTGTATGTGTATATATGTATGTGTATGTATATATATACGTATGTAATGTTAATGTGTGACTTTAGGGAATGTACATATCAATGTTTTCTTTTGATTTGAGGAGTTATGAAAAATACACACCTATCTCATTAATATTCCTTGATGGTTCTTAAATAATTGGTAGGTTCATAGCAATGTTCCATAACCAATTCAATGTTTAACCATTTGAGCAGTGGCTGCAAACCGTAAAATGTGCCGTGCACCACCAAAATATAGGGGGTGTAATCAGTGAGATTGAAAAAATATGGTTGATTCATTGATGGTTAATGAAGATGTTATGATTTGATTGGTGTGTAGGTTATACTAACATGTGTACATTAGAGATTGTCATTTTATGTGCAAGGTGGTGCCCCCCCCCAGTTATAAATGGTTTATAATCCCATTAACTATAGATACATCACCAACAAAAACCATAGTTGTTCGACTTATACACCAACTTAGCTAACGAACTGGGGCACCAGGCTGTAGATGATTATATCATTATAGTCCCATACAAGTTGATCACCTAAATGATCCCGATCAGTTGATTTGATCTACAGTAGCCCTACTAATGTGGGTAGAGCCATATCATAAACCAACCATGACCTGGGAATTATAGCACCAAAACCAAGCATGTTTATACCACCATATACCAACCATATCATAAACCAACCATGTTTAGTCACCACCTCTATATTTCTGGTGATTTGGTTGCAGAATAGAAATAATATGGATCCAGAAATGGATCCATTTGGGATGATTTCATTTTAGCCATTCATTTACCAACTGGTACACTTACCCGGCCTGGTAAACGTTTCCATAGCTATGAAAAATCACCATTTTATAGCTGGGTAAATCAACTATTTCGACTGGGCCATGGCTTCAATAGCGAACTGTTAGTCATTACCAGAGGGTAATCCCCATTATATCCCATATAAATCCCATATAAATCCCATTTAAATCCCATATAAATCCCCTATAAATCCCATATAAATCAATAAACATCTTAGCTCTCCATCTCTGCCCAGGAAAGCCAGCGCTCCCGCCGCGGCGCCCAAGGCGGCCGCGCCCAAGCGGAAAGCGCCAGCGCCACCGCCGCCGGGCAGTGAGGATGACAGCGAGATCGAGCCTTGGAAACAATGAGCAGTGGCTATAGTTAGACTGTTGAACTATAGTTAATGGGATGTTTAATGGGATGTTTAATGGGATGTTAGTGGCGGTATAGTTAGACGGTTTTACTCTATGACTGTTTCTTATAATCATGGAAGATGGTGATGTCATGGAATATTATAATGGAATGCAAGTAGTGATTTTACCCTCTGTTTTTTTTAAACATACTCAACTGGAACATCACCATTTTTTGATACGTAAATCATCATGTTTATCATCTATAAATGGGCCTCATACCAACATAGCTCGTGTTTACCATCTGGTAATTTGTTGCATAACTATGGAAAATAACCCATTCATTTTGTGGATGTAGTCTTTTTTTGAACATTGTGTTTTTTTTTACCAAATCTATGCTAAATTGCCAGAGGGTAACGTTCACATTATATACCAAAAAATACCGTGTTATATGGAAACACGGTTATTATAATCTATTATTTAACTGTTCAACAGTCTGGATCATGATACAATCATATGGATTCGCTGAAAGTTAGCCATCCAAGTAGTCCGATCATCGGGTATAATTTTCATACGGAAATGTGGGGCATATTGAAAAATGATGCTTGTCCGATGCTAGAATTTTTGATGGATGTTAGAATTGTTTGATAGATCATGGGTTAAATTGAGCGGCGGATGCTGATGGGGAATCTGATGATCTAATTGATCTAGTTATCAAATATATACTACTCAATGAGTTTTCCTTTCCAGATGTAAATCATAATGGCTAGGAATCAAAACCTAAATAATTACTAGGGATTTCTGCGTCTATGTTTCGCGTGAAAACATGGTTTGAGTAATGATGGTGAATGATCACAGGAATGGGAATTGCACTGGTTGGTGGTTTGGAACATTTTATATGTTTCCATATATTTGGAAGAATATTCCCAACTGACGAACTCCATCATTTTTCAGATGGGTAGGTCAACCACCAACCAGTTGCAATATGATGAACCTTGGGATATGCATGATCAAATACTTTACTTCAAGTCATCCCCACCATGACAGAGTTTTGTGAGGGTTTCAGAGGAGATCTGATGAAACAAATATGATATACCCGGCCTGGTAAACATACAAAAAACTATTTAAAATCGCCATTAAAATAGTTGATTGATCCATTCAAAATGGTGATGTTCCATAGTTTTTTGTATGTTTGCCAGAGGGTACATCCATCAAGCCACACTAAACCCACTAAACCAGGCAATGTTCAATAGCTATGGAACCAATTACCAGAGGGTAACCTTGGGATATGCATGATCATCACATATGATATACCCTCTGGTAAACTAACATAGCTATTGAAAATGGCCATGAAAATAGTTAGTTGATTTATCCATTCAAACAAGTTTTGTTTACCAGAGGGTAACCCCTTCCCAACCCCCTTCCCCAGCCAGGAGATCGTCGGTGCGGACATCAACTGGTCCTCGCGTCAGGCCAAGGCGGCGGCCAAGAGTGCGGTGAAGCACATCACCGTGGCCAGCGCGGAGCGGAAGCCGGAGGAGGCTGGGAAGATCCAGGGTTTTTTTGTTGGTGGCTAGTGACCGTAGTGGGTGGATCACGGTGGATCCTGGTGTTGATGTGTTGTATCTACTCTATGATCTCTAATTATTGGGCACCATCCAAGTATATCCAAGTTATCCTGGCGTTTTTTGAAACCCATTAGATGGCTATTGGATGCTATTGGTAAATCCCATTATATCCTGGTATTATCCTGGTATTTATCCCATTTTATCCTGGTATTTATCCCATTCATCTGGCACCACACCCGGTGCAGGATTTGATCAGCCCATCATGCCGTCACTGTGTTTACCATGATGCTAAGGAGAGAACGCTCTAAAAGCGCTTTGTTGTAAATTTTTGGTAAATTGGTAAATGTTGCCCTTGTCTTTTTTAAGGCCTGATGAAATCATGAAAGATCTTCTAAAAATTGGAGTTATTGTGGTTTCATCATGGCAATCTATGTCAGATTTTCCTATATATTAATCCCATCATTAAAATCATCATAAAAAGAGGCCTCTGGTAAACTCACATTTAATCATTTAGAGTTGACTTACATATTGGAAAATGGTGATGTTCCATCGTTTTTTTCCATGTTTTTTCCATGTAAAAACCAGAGATCAAAACCCCATTTTTAGTCACCGGTGCCGGCGGATCCGATCCTTTTTGGGCCACAGGTTTTAGCTCAAGCCTTGATGGAAGTCTTAGGACCTGGGACGACCGGACAGGTAGCATCCCTGGTGTGAATGATGGCTATGTTGGATGGGAAGTCCCTTCAACACAATTACACCAACATAATGGCATATAATGGCTATTTGACAAATTATCATCCAACATAAATTATTTGACAATTTATGTTGGATGGCTATGTTGGATGATCAATTTGACAATTCAGAGATGTTGACTGGCTGTTGTTTTCGTGAATTGCTTTCTATGTTTTTGCCAAATGTGAATGTTTGATGTATTGTAATTATTTGATACTAAAACGAGGAGTTGATATGTATGATGCTGACCAAAGTGGTCAGGTAATAACAACCCAAATTTTGGTGTTGATGACACCTCCGAATTGTAAGACTCGAGGCATCGGTATGAGAAACTTAATCATCCGTCACGAGTCTTCAGCATGTCAGGTATGTTTTAAGGGTTGACATCACCCAGTTTATTAGCAGAAAAACCCATGAAAACAAAATCCAGTGATGGCTTCCAATGTTGGTGGACACTGGTTCTTCACTGGAATATATCTTGCTTCCAATCACTTGGCTGTGTCTGAACATGTTTTTGGCGGAGTATATACATATATATATGTATATTTATTCCCCATGTATACCTCCAAGTTATGGCCATTTTATTTAATTTTGAATTGCAATATGTCATGTTTTTTTTAGCATTTAAAAACCTGTTAAATCCATGGGATGGGGGATGTTCTTGATACCACTTAAAACCAGTGATATCAAAGTTATATCCAGTCATGATATGATTTTCCACAACAAATATCACTGGTCTCTTTAACTGGCTTCTTTTTATATATATATATAATACATATATATATAATACATATGTATATATATAATATATATATATACATATATAATACATATATGTATATATATATATATACATATAATGTATATATATATATTCATGGGAGGGTATCACTTCAATTCCTCCCTGAGGACCCAAAGTCACCGAATCTGAAGCCGCACGGCGGCGCCGCATGCAGATGCAGATGACCCTTGGCAATCTCACCGTAAATCTCAAATGTTGGTTGAATCCCTCCAAACATCAACCAGATTCCACCATCAGATTTTTCAGTGATGGTAATATATAATTAAGTGATATCTACAGTTACTATAGTTTATCACCTGGATTTTTAACTATAGATATCACTATAGATTGTTGATTACCATCACTGTAGATATCACTTTTCCTGGATGTTTCACTGATCAAAACACCCAACGAATGGATTTCCTGTCCGACGCCAGGATGGCGCAGCCAGTGGACGTCACAGCGCCGGCGCCGGAGGAGATTCCCAAGCAGCGGGAGCAGCTGGAGCAGAAGCTGCAACTTGGAGATCACTCGAGATCGAACAAAAATGGTGATTAGTGGTATGAAAGTGATATCTATAGTGATGGTAATAATTGATATTAGTGATATCTTTTTTGTGATGGTAATAATTGATATTAGTGATTATTGATGTATATTATCCCATTATTGATGGTATAATATATAAATAATCCATGTTATTTTTGGATTTTGCATGAAATCAACCATCCAGCTATTGGGGATCCTTCATTTATGGAAAACCCCATATCTATGAATGATTTATTGATGGATGTTAATGGTATAATAATGGTATAATGTAGATCAATGAATGGGATAATTATATTGTGATATTGTTTATTATACATGGTCACATAAAAATTGCATCGTAATCTATACAGTCTATTGAGATAGTCTATCTATAATTATAGTATCATATAGTATCTATAGTCTGTATATATAATATATAGATATTATAGACATATTCATCCCATCAATAGTAGTAATGGTTATAAATTGCAATATTAGTACTAGTTATAGATGATTTGTAATTAACTTATACATGACAGTATCTATCAACTAGCATCTATCATTACTATAGTTGTATAGCCATTAATGATATATATATATAGTTTTAATGACTATAAGTTTAAGGGTATTGTCTTTTCTATATGTTTAGGGATTACTAGAGTTATATTATAGATGATCCGATAATGATATTCAATAATGATAATCATGCTGATATATATATATATATATATGTACATATCATATATATGTGTGTATGTATATATACATATATATATATATATATACATGTACACATATATATACATATCATATATATATATATATACATATATATATATACATACATATGTTACATATATATATATATACATACATACATACATACATATATACATATAGAGTATAGATATATGACTAGGATCTCTTTAATACTGTGATATACATATATTGGATCAGCTATAAGTATAGGATCAACAAATAATGACGCACCATTCATCACCATTACTATCCATTAGTTGCCATTTAATCACCAGTAAATAATCGTGATTATACAATGGCTTGATATACGTATAGAGATATTCCAGTTGGTATCTATATAATATATAATTCTATACTTATATATGATATAATACTATTGTAGATGATCCAATACTTAACACTTAGTACTAAAAATGATACTCTATGTCGTCACCACAAAAGGTAGGCCAGTGAATCTTCACTCTTCTAATGGGATTTTGAATTTCATTTGTTTGGCGGGATGATCTCAAGAAAACAGTTAGTATCCACTGGGGTTTTTGAAAGCAGGATTCCTCTGAATCTACGGATTCAAAAGAAAGTAACAATTGGTTCATAGATGTTCTTACCCCCTCTGGTAAATAAACCATGGATTTGTGGAAAATGGCACATTTATAGATGATTTTCCCAGCTATAAACCTCCATTTATAAGGGATTTTTCCATGGCTATGTTAGTCATAACCAGATGGTACCCCCCTAGTAAACTAACATAGACCCTGAAAATCACCAATTTTTAATGGAAACTAGTCTTCCAACCGTGACAACTGCCAAGGTCGAACTGTTAATTTACCAGAGGGTAGTTGATGTTGGTTGATATCATATATCCAGTTGTTGTTAACTATGGAGTATATCTATAGTAGGTGAAATTTGCACATATTGGCGAGCGGTTCAACTTTGGGAGTCGGAACCGTGACATACTGGTAACCATCAAAGTAACTGGAAAATGGATGTTCCACAAGCTAAATATATGTTTTGACCCACCCACATACAATAGTCGGTGAATGAATTAATTAAGTTTTGTGTTAATAATTGTTAATATATCTAATAGCTAATAGCATTTTTAGTTGGATAATGTCAATACTTCTTTGTCAGAATAGTTGCATTTAAACAGTCATGTTATGTCATGGTTCAAGTTTGGGTTAATATGTTTTCATGGTTAATTGCCAATTACTAATAGTATCAATGTAATTTGAATAGTTCGTTGTATTGCATACTTGAGGCGTGATCTGTTGGGCCAAATTGGGTTAAATACTTTAGATACTCTCCTGGATGGAATGTTGAATGGATAACAAACTATTGATGAAACTTACAAAACAGTACCCTCTGGTAAACTAACATAGCTATTGAAAATTGTCATTTATAGTGGATTGGCCCATTAAACATGGTGATTTTCCATAGTTGCGTTAGTTTACCAGAGGGTAACATTCCACCAAAGAGTAGATTTCAAATTGTTCCCATGGATCGAACATCCAGGATAACGATGTCATCGGATCCTGTTTTTTTTTTGGTATTTCCAGCCCATGTATTTTCCATGGAAATCATGGATGGTTTCAGAAAGTCCTTATTACCCTTTGGTTATGACTAACATAGCCATGGAAAATCCCAACCATAAATGGAGGTTTAGTTCGCTGGGAAAATCATCTAAATTTCTATGGGCCATGGCTTCCATGGCTATGTTAGTCATAACCAGAGTGTATCAATGGATGATCACAGCCAACGAAGGGACGGTTTCTGAATCCCGGTTTCAACACACCTACTAAAAAGCTATAGACATGGGAAGGTTTTTTTGGAGAATACTGGAAGATCTAGCAGTGAAAGACAATTTATGGATTCCCCAAAAATCAGTGTATATGATGTATATACATATAACATCATATAAACTCATATATATATAGTATATGTATATATATATATATACATATACTATATATATAATCAGTTCCAGCATTGTAAACGTTGATGACCAGGAAGGTGACGCAGCGGCAACTCTTGCAACTCCAATTGGGGATGAAGCAGCAACAGCAACTCTGGCGTTCGTTTTTTTTTTGCACTGGAAAACCCTCTGGTAAACTAACATAGCTATGGAAAATGGCCATTTATAGTGGATTTTCCCATCAAACATGGTGATTTTCCATAGTTATGTTAGTTTACCAGAGGGTAGGGGATATTTACTGACACAAAAAAGGGATGTTGTGATTCAACCAATATGATAATCATTGTGTTTTGTTCTTTAAAGCCCATCAATATCTGTGGTTTTTTTTTGCATGGAAAATGGAAGATGATGTTTTTGACCAGCGTTTCACCATTGGATGGAATGGTGTACTGTAAAGTGCCCGATTTTTAATCAAACCCAGGTGGTGCTATGTCGGTTGTGGGGCATATCAACTTGGATGTTGACACGCCAAGAATGTTCCGTAAGCAACTTGAAGTTATGGCCAACTATGGTAACTATGGCCAACTTCAACTGCCAAGTCGTACTGTTGACCTACGCCCCCATTATTTTGTGTGGTAGTTGATTCATCATACCTTCCAGATGCTCCATGTGTCGGATACCAGCAACTATGTGAGCACCAAACATTACCCACTTATGCATGGAATTGCAACGGCATACATAATGGAATTTTTGGGGTTGCATGACGTCAGAACCACATCACCATAGATTGATGAGTAATTAGTTATTTTGCAGCTATGTACTGCAAAATAACACTATTTCAGCTTGGTGAACAAACATCCAATAATATACTTTGCGATATTAATTGCCAAATTTACAAATAGATAGAACATCTATATAATACTCGTTGGTGGTTTCATACATGTTTGTTATGTTCCATATATTGGCAATAATCATCCCAACTGACTTTTATATTTTTCAGAGGGGTGGCTCAACCACCAACCAGAAACATATATAATCATATATATATACACATCAAATGTTCATGGTTACAATTTCCCCGTTTCTTGATGTTTACCAGTAAACCATGGTTAAACCACCAGGTTCGTTTACTGACAATAACATTTTGGGACTTGGATCAACATGTTTGACCAAAGTGGTGTGGCTTCATTTGTTCAAAATGGCCCCTTATCTTCGTGGGTAAAAATGGTGGCCAGTGCCCCCCATCCTAAGGCGTAGCCACCCATGTCTTTCCAGTTGCATGTTGTTTATCAAGTTTCAAGTCAACATGATCCCATTTTTCTTGGGTTCTAGCCCTTAAGCTTATCAAAACCGAGTTAATCTATTCGCAGGATAGTCTCCATCACTGGTAAGAGGCAACGGCAACATTCGTCCCTGCCAAGCTTCTGATCCATACCGGTCGAAATCCATGTCAATCAGGCACCCAGATTCATGACTATCATTTACTGATAGTACGACTTAGCATGACTATTATTGTTATTTAATGTTATTTATTCACCAACCACGCAAATGAATCGTTGATGGAATCCAGGAATCTATGTTTGATGATATTTATTGGCAATATGTACTGGAATTCATCATCATGATTGATACTATGGTAGAACTGCCATTGGTATCTATAATCAAACATAACAATGCACCATTAATTCAAAATAATACCATGCACTTCTATGATCAATGATATTCATTTTATACTATTACTGCAGCAATTGTACAGATGCATTAGATACTTAGAATTACCAGCCAGTAAATAGAATGTAATGTCACTATTATCAAATACTAGTTAGACAATATTATGTTTTTATTAGTTAGATACCTTTGGATGCTATAAAATACTACCCAGTATTACTATCCCTATTGCTACTAGATACTGATGTTACTCTCCTTATTGCTGTTAGATGATATAAGTAGTACTTTTACCAGCCAGTTCAAATGCTAAAATCATAAGATACTATTACCAGCCAATAGATGCTATTGGATACAATTGGATACTATTATCAGCCAGTTAAAATTATGTAATGTTACTATTTATTACTATTATGTAATTCACTATTAATATTATATTATTGTCATGTTACTCTCCTTATTGCTCTTAGATACTATAAGTATTACTATTACCAGCCACTTCATATATGTAAAAAACATGGCGTATCTATAATAGTACATGCCCAAAAACCACAGTTAACTATTGGTTAACCATTGGTTAACTATTAACTATTGGTTAACTATTATCTATTGGTTAACTATTA
>Ga0126342_10010308_pt1 | contig 16716 bp, 18 predicted proteins | sample Cyp1metagenome_FD_92528 | JGI IMG/M metagenome (GOLD analysis project Ga0126342, IMG submission 92528) | Coral microbial communities from Lord Howe Island, Old Settlement Bay, Australia - Cyphastrea 1 metagenome | ecosystem: Host-associated > Invertebrates > Cnidaria > Coral ... | reverse complement strand
CACAACTTACTCACAAACAACTTGTCTAAATACAACTTGTCCACACACAACTTGTCACACACAACTTGTCCACACACAACTTACTCACAAACAACTTGTCTAAACACAACTTGTCCACACACACAACTTGTCACCACACAACTTGTCCACACAGAACTTACTCACACACAACTTGTCCACACACAACTTACTCACATACAACTTGTCACCACACAACTTGTCCACACACAACTTACTCACGCAGAACTTACTCACACACAACTTGTCCACACACACGCACACAACTTTGCGTGGCACTTGGTGACCTCGACCGTCACTTTGCGTGGCAGGCATGGCACCTATGGCATTGGACTGGCTCTGGTGGCGCGCCTGGGTCTCCGTTGGACGCCGTTGTCCTGGAGCTTAAAAAGAACGCATTGATTCATTGATTCAACGCTTCATTGACTCTACTCACTACGAGTACGTTCATTCATTGGTTCATTGATTCATCGACAAATCATTCATGCATTGATTCATTGATTCATCGCTTCACTGAGTCATCGGTTCATTGTTTCACTGAGTCATCGAGTCATTGGTTCACTGAATCACCGATGCATGGATTCATTGATTCACTGATTCATTGGTTCATTGATTCACTGATTCACTGATTCATCGATTCTTTGCTGCACTGATTGGTTGATTCATTGATATTCATTGAGTCATTGCTTCGTTGCTTCATTGATTCACTGATTCATTGGTTCATTGATTCATTGATTCATTGATTCACTGATTCATCTATTCTTTGCTGCACTAATTGGTTGATTCATTGATATTCATTGAGTCATTGCTTCGTTGTTTCATTGATTCACTGATTCATTGGTTCATTGATTCATTGATTCATTAATTCATTCATTCAGTTGTGAATGAATCTTTCATGTCATTTCATTGGCATCTCAACCACCATACTCCCTCGTTGATGCACCACAGCTTCAACCGCTCATGGTTTCTGCATCTCAAAAACGTTCCTATAGGCCATTGATTTCTTACCGGCATCTCCTATTTTCGAAACTTCCGCCCCAGTGCAGGCCAGGCATATAATGTGGCAAGCCCAGTAGTAAACCTACCATGTGGCGATGGGTTGTAGGTGGTGATTTTAAGATTGTTTTTTTGGGGTTAAACACATTTCATCTAATTCATCTTCTATCAAATTGACCTAAATTCGAGGCGAATGCCTATCAACAGCAAAGCCACTACGGCCTGGAAAAGTCGACATTGCCATAGAAAGAGCCGCTCAGCTCAGGACGCGCAAGGCGCAAGGCGGTGCCCATGATCCTTTGACCCATTCATGGCCAGCGGTGAAAGATAGATAACATGTCTATCTATTTCCATGTCTGTGTGTGTGTGCGTGTGTGTGTGTGTGCGAAATGTCAATAGACAGACACACACTATAATATATATATATATATATAATTATGTTACAAATAAAGTGTCTTCGCATGTGTCTTATCATTGTTATTACTATTAGTGTTATATGTGCGTTATATTAGTTATATTGTGTTGTCCCTATTAGTATCATCATTGTTGCAATGATCGAGGACACAGTTGAAAGCAGGTGTCAAGAATGAGCATGGCAAGAATCCAGAAAAGCAGGCCACTCCGAGACCTCACAAGAACACAATTCCATTGTCAAGTCTGGAATAGTCTGGATCAAAGTCCAACAGCACGTCACGTGGCTGATCCAAGCTCGCGCTTCCAAATACCCTGTACCGCTGTACCCCTTAGGGGTAAAAACCAGGAGCAACATGCCAAACATCCAAACCAACTTTTTCTTGCGCTGGGAGATGGGTCTACGGCCCCCTTTTGGTGGGGACCAATCTTATGTAGGTCGCTTAAAACACTGTTGCTCTCAGGTGGCTTTCTTCCCACTCTTTGGCTCCCACCACCTGGAAACCACTGGCAGTATGATGCAGCATGTCACAAGCTGTTTTCATGTCTGCTCATGTTCATGAAACAACTCATTGAACTACACAACATTACACAACTTCCCAGATCTTCCCAGTCACTCCAACCCCAAGGGCAGGCTAAGATGACTAAGCTCCCAACTCCTCCCGTGGCGTGGGTGGAGCATTTGGGACACCCGTCAGCTCAAAGGTACCTGGCATCGCATCGCGACGACCACGGCCCCAGGGCCACACTGAATCGCATGCTTTGCACCTCGCGACGCCTTGGGGTTGAAAATGGCATCCACAATGGCCAGTCCCACGTCGTCGCCTTGGCTTCTGGCATCCACTTGTCACCACAAAAATCAGGGTTGAACTCGGGATTGGACGATCTGCCTTCTTGTAGGTGAATAATCTACAAATCTGAGATGTTTGAAGACTCTTTACGGATTTTCCTTGATCGTCATTGTCACTCTACAGTGCTCAGGGGCCCAACGACTCACTTTCTTCCCAACATCTCCATCTTGCAGAAGCAGCCTCATTGGCCAGGCGCAAGCTATGATTTCAACTCATTTTCATCCCACCCGCGGAACGGTGTGTCATGAACACATCATAACACATCAATACATGGGAGACATGGGTAGTACCAGGCGTGAAATGCCATGTTCCACTCCCCTATCTCCCCTGCTCTGGGCCGCATGCGAATCGGGCTTTGCGAAATACAAGCCGCCTACCTGTTCAACTCCAGACGTGAGAATGGAATCGGGAGATAGCCTTGAAAAAATAAAAAATCAACGCCAAGAAACAACAGAGAAAGCAGGAAAGACGGAAGAACTAGTGTCAAAAAATAGGATAGGAAGTAAGGCAAAAAGCAGCCGAAGTGTAGCACGTTTCTAGTACTGTAGGCTAGGTAGCTCAGTAGGATCCGACTGCGGAAGTGTTCAATGATGCGTGTGGGACCTGCTGATAATGTATGGCACAGTCCAAGCATGTCCAAGCCAATCCAGTTGTGCCTGAAGAAGGCCTCGGTCATTGCTCCTTTTATGCCGCGCAGGACTCAGTCAGAGGTTGCTGGCATCGTACTCGGTTGCAACCACAGCTTCTACTGCGTGCTGCTTCCAAGCATGCCGAAGGTGCCAGCAAAAAACCTCAAAGCTGTCAAAGCCAACTCTGGTGAGTTTAACTCACAGAAGAGGGCACTGCGAAAGCACGGCCTTAAGTTCCCAAAAAGGGGTGAAAGCCAGGCAACATCTCTGGAGGACACCTGGTTGAGTAGGTGATCCTCCCTGACTACAGGATTCCAAGTCAGGCCAGAACTCTTTGAGTACTTAGACCGCTCTCACCGCAGCAGTCAGTGTGTCGATGTTGGGGGTCAAGCGTTCTCCCGCAGGATGCTGCTTCGCCTTGTTTGATGCACCTCACTCAGCTCAGCTCCAATCACCTCGGTTGCTCTGAAACCACCAAGACACTACCAGGCTGGGGAGCTGTCTCAAGCCAAGTTGTCAGCGTCTGCACAAAGCCAGCACGTTCATTGGGTGTGCTACACACCACTGCATTTGACCACATCTTTCTCAAGCGGTCATGGCCAGAATTTGCCACAAAGTGCTGCCGCAACCTCTCAGCCAAGCCAGCTTCCGTTTTACAACCATCAAGGGGAAAGCTCAGCCGGTGGATGTGATCGACTTCTAGATTGACTCTGCGGGCAGAAGCAAGTAGCATCAAGTTCTCTGGCACCAAACTGTTCCGACAACACTCCTCCAGAAACAAAGCTCGCCTGTACATCGCTGAAAGGGTTGCGCCACCAAGCACCACATAATTCCACAAACCCGTTTCAGGCAGTCTCTTGGCTGCGAAACCAAACTGCGAACAAAGCTGCATGAAAGTCTCTGGGAGACGTCTCCCCTCGGGAAGATATGCCCGGATTCCCGGATCCCAGCACGCTCTTTCCAAAGATGGATCACTGTCTCTTCCAGTTCGGCGCATGACATCTGCTTGGCCTCTTGAACAGAAACCAGTGCAGCTGCTACTTGCTCATGCCGCACATAGACGGAGAGGCAGCGTCGCGGCAAGGCTTCCTGCGTCTTCGACATAGCCCCAATGGACGCGACGTCATACAAATCATCACAATCCTCATCCTTGGTCCTTAGCACCAACACCATCCGATCTGCTGTCTCTCGAAGCATCCGGGCTACCTGACGGGACTGAAGAGCTTGCTGATGTTGGCATTGCAGCTCTACAAGCAACCCCTCACCGTAGGCTTTCAATTCTTGCAGATCATCCCTGAAAGTGGCCAAATGTGGAGGCATGGAGGAATCACCTGTCGCTGGCGCAAAAGATAGAAAGGTTGAAGATGGGGAACAGTTCAGGGAACATAGGGAACAAGTTCCGTCCATTCATGTGAAAAGGCTTGATATTCCTAGAAACCCTGAAGACTGTGTGCTCAGTCACTGGACAGGTCGCTTGATGGTCGGCTGCCCAAATAGTCATCAGCAACCTGGGCAACATACTCCTCTCCACTGACATATGAAGGGTATCCGCAGCGCGTAGTGCAGCCCACGCTGAAAATGTCCGCTCGATCATGCTCCATCTCTGCTGGGAGTCAAACATAGTCAAACTGGTCTATGGCATTTGGATTGAGCCAATCAAGGGGGACATATCCATGGAAAGGCCATCTCAAGATGGTCATGGGATGTGAGGTATGCTGGGAGCAAATGCATCGCTCATCACTTGTGCTGTCAAGGTGCATCCTTTGGAAAGTCATTGGTCATGGGCACCTTTAGCCAAAGCTGCACGTCAGATCAAGGGGAGTCAACCAACCTACCAAAAGTTGACCCCGCGTGAATGATAAGGGCCTATTTGATCTTATTCAAGGCTTATTGACAACAACCACGATAAGGGCGAATCTATTGGTCAACATTTTGATCAATCTTGGAGGGGTCACCATGGGGTTACCTTGCTTGAATCCTCATGATCACAAAAAGCATCAGCTGTTCAGTTTCACACTGGCCGAATGATGGTATAGTCCAAGCCGGACCTCAACTTCGAGCGGGGGGGCACTAGGACCGCTATGGGCCGCTAAGGCCGCCGGGCAGGTGACAATTATTTAAGGATATGGATGGATATGATCAGTCAATACGAAATCGCGAAATGATTGTGCTAGAGTCTGTACGGTAGCCCAATATGGCCAATATGTAGATAAATTATTGCTGTTGCCAGGCAGGTACCCCAACAATTGGATGGTGAATACTAAGAATAGAACACATAGACTAAAAATGACTAAAATCTCTGATGCCCGGGTTCCTTACGCTTTGACCTCCATTTACCAATTCCATCCTCAACCGGACCTGGACAGAAGTAGTGAGATCTTCAGGAGGTCGTTCTGAGATGCCGCACTGTTTGATGTATTCCTCTGCTTCCAACTTCTTGTCCAAGACGTCACCGAAACTGACACGAAAACGCCAAAGGCAATGAGTACACACACCAGGTCGTCCACACGTGATGATTTGCGTAATATTACTATAGAGGATGATAATGAGAAGAATAAGCATATCAAATAGCAATAAGAATTATAATATAAGAAATAATAAAACATAGTAAGAATACCAAGAATGATAATGATAATGCGTGCCAACAATCTGCGGAGTTCTGTTTTCCAATGCTGTGATTGCGGCCTTGTTTGAAACAGCTGCTGTATTTGGGAAATATCACTATCTAACTATCACCACGTGCTTCCATCTAAACAATCTGTTTCAGGGGCTCCTTTGAACGACACCCACAAAATGCCATCACTTCAATCGTAACCCTGTCTTTCTGGTGTTAAATGCTGCAACAAACAGCAACACGCCGGATGGGCTTGTTCCAGTTCTTGTAGACGTCGCTCTGGCTCACCTCCTCCTCAGATTGCTCAGTTTGCCAGGAACTGTTGAATCATGAGCTCCTTCGCTTTGCCAGGGCCGCCAACTCCCAGATTCTTGGCGTTCACCAGCACCGCAGACCTCATCTATCATCTTCAGGAATCCAGAAGCTGTTAGGATAGCCATGGATAGCCCCCCTCTTCCTTGTTGGAGCTATCTAATGACGCAAAAATTCAACGGGTGCAAAAGGCACTTCCCACGTCCCAGTCCAAGAGTCTATGGCTTCTTATTCAAGCTAATCCGAGAATTCCAGGTGCCAAACACATAGATAAATTTCTTCACGCCTAGCGCCAAAAGCGGCATGAAGAACCAATGCAGTGCCCGGTAAGGTATCAAAATGTGAAGGAAGTGCATTGCATCCTACTGGGGCTGCAGGCTCGAAGCCATCTTTTTTTCTCAGAGCAGTCAGTCTGTGCAACCAGCTATATACTGTATCAGAAAGTCCAGGAGTCCTTCAGTCCTTCAATTCAGTCCAACTCTTTCATTGGGATCGTGCTGGTTCTTTTTTGACCATTTTCTTCAATCTCCCTGAACTCTGCTTGAACGACTGAAGTAGGAGAGGGCAAACGGCAAACGATTGCCCTGAAGCAAAATCTCAAAACTGGTTCCAAAGGCGCTGGCTTCGCCACGCGCTCGTGTATTTACTACTCTAAATCCTAGTAGCACCGCACAAGTTGGAACGTTTCCTGCGCCCACGGCATCCAAAGGGCAAATGGATGCAAATGGCCTTCAAAGGGCACATCAATTTTTGATTAGTGCCTTGCGCGCCGCTTTCTTTGGACCTAGGGTGACTCCAAGCAGCTCCGAAATCAGGTCGGTTTCACAAAGATTGGGCGCCAGTGGGACCATGAGTTGTTCTTGTTGAAGTTCCAGTAATTTTGACCCATCCCGGAGTCTGGAACTGGATAGCCCTGCGGTTGTCCAATATTCAGTTGGAACATGTTGAAACACTTTAGTGCACTCTGGAAATTCACGACTTCTCTGAGGAAGCAACTGTCCCAAAACCTCCTGGAATCCCCGTTGCTTCCAAGTGACCGTCTGAAAGTTTGGCATTGGCAGCATTGGTGGCGGCGGCACCAACAGCTCAACACGGCCTGAGCGAGCACATTGAAAAGGGAGCACAAGCTTTCCGGCGTTGCATACTGTTTGTAAAAGCAATAAGCTTGAACAGCAAAACATCATAAAACATCTATGTACGCAAACTGCTGGTTTCTTCGGGTAATTCCAAAACACACAATGAACAAAGAGGGCACACAAAAAGAAAAATGTGGGATTACTGCGGATTTTTTCGCTGGCGCATGTTTCTTCAGGTCCAGCCAGTATGAACTATCTACGTGGGATATGGTAATAGTCATGTTATGTATAGTTATAAACTGTCAGCCCCCCCCCCAGCATGAGAAAAATACTTTCATATATTCTTTCCAAGAAGTGTGTGATCATACGAGCAACGAGCAACGGATGTTTTTTAATGTTGCGGGAAAAGACGAATCGGACACTGCCTCGTTTTCCATTCCCTGAGCTCGTTTTGATCACTGACCCACCTTGTTTTCCACCAAATTCTGGGGTCAGAAAGAGTTGTCACATCTGCGCCAATAGAATAGGTCGTTGCTCAACTACTACAGGCCAAACTCATCATACCTGACCACTTTGGTCTAAAGTAGCTGCTCATTGATGTGTAGGAATCTTCGGTACTGCCATCCGTGGGGCAATCATTTGAAGATGTCTGCACTTCAGCTGCGAGTGGATGTCCCATCATGCACCAATTAAAACACCAAAGCAAAGCCAGCATAATGTCAATGGATGAACAACACCCTCAGTCAAATAGTTTTGTAGGTCAGTCACATGGGGTTAACATCTATAGATAGATAGATAGATAGGTAGGTAGGTAGGTAGGTAGATAGATGGATAGATATCTATAAATATCTATAAATATCTATAAATATCTATAAATATCTATAAATATCTATAAATATTTATAAATATCTATAAATATCTATAAATATCGAATTAGAGTCGAATATCATCTGATTGGTGGCCTCACCCATTTTTCATTTTTTTTCATCAACCAACTTGGAATGACATATGGTAGAACTATTCACCACGGCACCTCCCAAGTAACTCTCCAAGTTGCGTCCGGCAGCCACCACCAGGCCCACTCGCTGCAATGCTGTTAGATCCTCTGTGGGATCACCTGCCTTGGCGTGCGAACTGGATTCGTTTCCGGTGTCACACTGTGGCAGATGCCGTGATCTTTGGATGAATCGGATGAATCATCGATCATCCAGTCAACATAGCTATGAAACTGCTATGAAAAATAATAAGCAAATCAGAATATCTGGGTTTGTCTGAAAATGTTGTGTACCCCTACACCCAATGGTTTTGCTGATCATTATCCCTACTTTTTATATCTTTTTATGGCTATTTCATTGGGGGTATACCCCATTTTCAGGTCCATACCCATCTATGAATATCTCAGAATCATTTACGAATGGGCCAGATTGGACAGGACAGCGCAAACGCTGGCAAATCCGATCAGAAATCCCTAATCCTCGGGGCGGTGTTCATCATTAACAAAGCCAATCATAAACCACCCCCCAACTTGAACTGTTTGAAAATGGTGGTATAAATTGGTATATACATATATATATATATAAATTATATATTATATATAAACAATCCACAATTTAATCATTTAATCATTCGCGGAGGTTACCACACAATCCCAACTCACCTCCAGTCCAAGTCGCCACAAGCAGCAAATCTGCTGAGAGACCGGCTGCCAAACGCCCACACCTCAGCGTTTGAGAGGAATAGCCGGTGACAAAGGTCAGAAGCCATCTGAGAAGAGATTGAATCCGATTCGGCAAGTGGAAGGGCACCCCCTACTTGCAGTCGCTGTATCAAAATGTAGAAAATCGCAACGCCAGTTGCCAAACCACCGAAGCAAATGTCACGCTGGCATCTTGAAGCCCAGTGACTCATTGCCGACGCCCAAGCATTCCGCGCTGGCACTCGTTGCAGCACGCAAAGCCTCCACTGGTGTCATCCTCCAGTGGAAGTGGCAAAATTGGTTCCCAACCATGGTGACATATGGTGACCCAACGGTGACATGCTGAGCCATTTGGACAATTGAAATAGTCCAATCATTCCAATCCAATCTCACCCGGAGTCCAAGTAGGATTTCACTGGAGAACCACTAAGCTTTGGATCTTGAAATGTGAAGTCCCTTGGTTCCCCGGTCATGTGATCAGATTATCCATAGCTCCGCTCCATTTTGCTCCCTCCTTACCATCACCCCATCCTGTCCTTGCCATCGATGCAAGAATCTGAACACCTCCAGCCAAGGCGTCGTGCGAAAGGCCTCTGGTTTCAACGTCATGCGAGCTAGCTTGATGGGGATGCAACCCTTTGGTACACAAACCTGGTGAAAATCTGCATTTTGGGGACTTGTGTATATACTGTTTTTTTCGATGAATTACAGTAGTTAAAGGAAACCGTGGTTTCAACGGGTTACCACTATAGATGTTCTCTTTACCTCTTCACCAATTCGGGTATCTTCGGTAAGACAGACCTGGCAGTGGAAACCCCAGTGATTGATGGGCAAATAATCTACATACAATTGAGGGATTTTCTACCGGGTAGATCCAGCTAGAACCCCAGTCATGGATGTAGGGGTGAGAAGTGGATTTGTAAGGGATCGAGCTCTAGTTGCTGTGGTACCTTAACAAGGGCATGTCCAGAGTAGAAACCATGCTTTATGAATTAGGGGCTGCTCCCCAAATAGTGAGCCTTTCACTATGATTCACTATGATTCACTATGATACTTCAATGGTACTCCCCCCAGAGGAGTCAGCCTGGTATTGCCCCGGAATCCGATGAGGCCAACAGCTGCACGCCAGCTCTTCGCAGTTTCTGAAGGGCTAGGGACATACCTGCAGAAACTCTGGGTCCATGGTCTCGAGAAATCAACACCCAGGATGGTGCCAAGATTGGATACCTTCAACTCCGAATCAATAAACCCGCTACATATATATATATATATATATACATATGTATATGAAATGTATATGTAGTATGTATACTATATAATACTATATATATAGATAGATATAACTTAACCCTAGAAATTTCAAGTGTGAAGTACCAATTAATTAGTACCAAATCAACACTTTTCAGGTGCATTGTGTTCTCTTGATTCATCACTCAGGGTTTCTCAGTTCAGGGTTGACATTGCTGATCATGACACAACCCCAATGCCTTCCAACTGTATGCTCTATGTTGCTCTTATTTACCAACAGTGACGTCTTCTTTGATATCTTTGTGTGTTGATAAATATTCTACACATGGAGCGTATGAGTTGGTCTGAACATCGTGCATGTATGTGCATGTCAAATCCCCGATACATCATGATACATCACTATTTCCGCTGCTAAAATGCCAGCGTTGCGGTATGCCCCATTTTTTTGGGGAAAAAAATGGGTTCCAAATTCTGCAGGTTGCGCTCGAAATTGCGCTCGCCCATGGGTTTGGTCCGCCAGTTTGCGTGAGCTGTGGGTGCCACTGCGACCCCCCGGCGCGCCATGTCCTGTGCTGGGCCCCTTAGCCTCCAGTAGGATTGGATCGATTCATCTTGGGGGCCGTTTGGTATCGGGAAATGGGTGTGGGTCAAAGTTGGCAACGAAAAAATGGAGGCGAGGAATGACCAATAAAACACAAATAGCGATCGCCCTATCTGTGGAATCTTAGACATTAACATACATTAACCCTCAAACCCATGCACCATTCTGCACCATTCACCCATATGGCTCGCAATTGCGCATCTCCTCTATGGTCTTCTCATTCACACAGCCCCAGTCACCAGCTTTGGCAATCCAGGTGCAATGCTCCACCGTGCGGCATCCAGCGGCCACAGCCGCGATGACTCCTTTGGCACCGTGGGCATGTGCTGCAACAGGCCGGCCGTGTTCTGCAGCTTTCTGAACCACCTAGCGGGGACATGCGGGGACGGAAGGTGGCGCAAGCATGCGCAAGCCACGAAATCCACGAAGAACTCGGGGAGTGGGTTATCTCAGAGTTTTCCCACCCTCTTTTGACGAACCACACAAATCCGCAAAAAAAACTATCCAATGACCCACCAGAATCGCAGGTAACCCATTCATCGAACCTCCACCAGGAAGTCCGTGCTGAACGCGGCTTCCTGCGAAGGATGCGCCCCTCGATATTATGGTTTTCCTTAAATTGGTTCCCAAAAAATTACGAACCCAACGCTATACCACGATTTTTGGGACGTTGTTTATTGCTAGGGCCTGCTAGGGGTGGTTACCAACTTGAGTTCCTAGTCGTAAGAGCTGTGTCGGACCATTGAATTGAAGCAGTTCTCCCCCTTCAGTCAACACACACGGCAAGAGATACTCTCCATTTACACGTCACACATACATATCAGCCACTGTTTCCGGAAACCTGATTTTTTTATCGGGAAATCATCCATAGGTCCATCAAGTCATCCTTTCGCAGACACTACGTATTGGCATTAACACCTGCCATAAAATATACTTATCAGAAAATCCTAAAAAAACACAATTTCACAATGATGATAGAATGGATCATATTATGATATATTATGATAATAAATCATATTATGTTCCTGTAACCGTCACTATGTTAAACCGACAACATGGACATGACATGATGTCCTTTCCAAATGCCACAGCGACCCCACCGCGATCCTCCACATTGGTGCCAGGAGTGCGCATGCCACCTGTGGCCATGACTTTGATCCAGTCAGCACCGTTCAACACCTGGTCATCGCCGGAAAGCTCTGGAAGTTGTGGGGGAAACGAATCATCTTGGGCTGAAATCTATGGGCATACGGATTATAGGATTATATACCTATACATATTGGATTTAGGATCATCATCATGGATTTAGATGGATTTAGAATATACCAACATACATATCCAACGTCTTGAAAAGTTGTCCCTATCTGTTTGGGCTGTTTGGGGAACCCTATAATTCCTATAATCCCATCCGCTGAATCCTATCGAATACACCTCATGTTCGGGCCCGGAATCCATGGATTGGGGGGTCACTCAAGATATTGGAAGTTGAAGGGGATGGGATTCGCACATGTACGTGGGTATCTTGGGTCTTCTTGATCACTGGGTATGACTGAAGGATGGGGCACCAATTTGCTCAACATCAAGAAATTCGAGCCATTTTTATTTTACTGGGATTCTCCCCTCTACGATCCTGACAATGGAAAATCCTTCTTACAAACATCCATTTCTAGACGATTTTCCAGTGAAACCATAGGGATGATCCAGTGCCATACTGGCCGAAGATTTTGATTACCAATACGGCCCAGTATGACGGATCGGATCTATAGGATCCCAATGGATCCCAATGGATCCCAAGAGTCTGTCAAAACATCCAAAATGGCCGCATCTATTTCGTCCTATAAATGTTGTTTTACAAAAAAAAACAAGAATCCGACAGAGAGATATCTCTAGAAAGCAGTCTTCGTTGTGTTTGGGTGTCACTCGTTTTATTTGGGTCCTACCATGTCCTACCCATGTTGAAAGTTGGTGATTGTAGTACTGTGCGGTACTACTTTAAGAACAATGGTACCACTGCTAAGATTCTAGTACGTTCTAGTATATACTATACATTCCCATGATATATTCCCATCATATATGATTTATATATATACACATGTATTAATATGTCACGATATATTCCCATGATATGTCCATTACCCTCTGGTACACTGACATAACAATGACATAACACTTGTGGGGGGCTTGGCACCATTCCATCAGCCTGACGCTCCACCACCGTCAAGGCTTCTTCCATCGAGCCAGCCTGTGGTGAAATCGAAGTAGTAATCCCTTCCGCCTGATCTTAAACACTCCCTAGAAACCATGGTTTAGTAAGTTTAGTAATTTTAGTAGGAGATTTCCACTTACCATTTTGGAGGTGTTGAAAATTTTGGGGGGATGGGATTAGTGAAATGTCCGATGTAGACATCACCCAAGTTGGGGGGGACCAGGGGTAATATCAGCTCCATCAATGTGTTTAATCCACACTATGTCCAAGCATGTTTGCTGCGTAAATTGCGAAAATGGTACCATCCGGCAATTTAAGACACAGCTATGGAAAACTCCATTTTGGATCATTTTGGTCATTTCGTAAATCATCCTGTAGGGCACTGTAGGGCAAGGTTCGCCGTGTTCAAATGATCCCAGGGATTCCCAGTCCTCTCCGCCCCATTGATGGCAATGCCCCTTCGGTGCAGTCAGCGGCTGCCCAGCACACAGCAAGCGTGGCCCCAACAAGTGGCCCTGGCGGATCTCCTCGCGCAGTCCTGGCGGTCCCGGCCTATTTATAGCGACTATAAACGATGATGCCATAGGGAATGATAGCACCAGCAATGATTAAATAGCCATCACACTGGCAATACCAATAACAATAAATATTGTTGTTTGACAATAATACCTATGGATTGGTAGCAACAATAATACTAGTAGCAACCGTAATAACAATAACAAACAGAAGAATCATCACAAATTAGTAGGTATTATATCTTATTTTTATGTTAACAACAAAAATCATTGGCGCCCACATGTTTCCAAAAAAATGTAACTATTTAATACATTAACATTTTTTACAATTATATAGATACTGGAATAATAACAAATAGGTAACATCAGGTAACTGAGGATTCTACTAAACTTACAAAACCCCCAGTTTAAGTTTGTTAATTGGGGGATCCCAAGGTTCATGGTAATTTATGATACTTTACCACTAGAAGTTGAGGGTAACCTGCATCCGGGGTGGCAATGGGAGGCTGGAAATACTGTTTCCCACGACACAGTTGCAGTGAGGCCCCAAGGTTCAAGCATAGTAACCCAAAAAAACATGCAGAAGTAAGTTAGAGCTACTTTAGTAGGATTTTACGTGTCTATCTTTTTGGGGGAAGGTTGATGAAGGTTGGAATACCCCAAGCGCAACAAGGAAGAAGTCGTCTCCAGTTGCAGCTGAAGCCACTCAAAGCTGCAAAGTTCCTACCGCCGAGATCCCGAGCTGTGGTTATCCTCAGGTCGCTGTGGGCAACCCAGGGCTCCCACCAGTGACGCGGGAAGCTGGCGGGAAGCTGAAACTTGGGAACTCATTGCTGCCTCCGAAACTTGGGCGGAAAGCCCCCAAATGCCAATGTTTTCTATTGTTTTCTCATCATGTGTCCCACTAAATGACGAAATTGCCAGATTTTGGGTCAGCCCTTCCATTTTTGGGCGAAGCCATCTGTTGTATCCGAGGCCAAGACACCCCGCGCGTAACATCCTCTGCCCCCGTTCGGCCATTGACTCCATCAGTTCTTCTGCACTGAGGACCGGTTGCTGGTGCAAGGGGAAGTGCTCACTGAACTCCATGTGAACCTCGGGCTCAATGGATTGGAAAACGACAAGTACGATGATAAATCATGATTAATCAGTGGATCTTAATGGTACTGGTACCCGATTTTTTTTTGGACACCTCCATGTTCAATGGATTGAAGGGAAACATTATTTGGAATTTGGAATCCATGATTCTTTGTCATCAAATTCAAGTATAGGCTAGGGGGTTCCTGTAGAGAGAATCCCTTCAACGAAGTCTCCGTACATGTGCATTCCAAGGTCATAGAGTCGATCCCCAGGGTCGCCGTTCTCCCCAAATGGCTCCATCCCCAAGAGAAAACAACTGGTGATCCAATTTGATTCTAAACATCATCTCTTATGTCAAAGGCATTCCTAGCTGGAGATAGATGATCTACATTGATCTACATGTACCATCTTCATTTGATATATACTTCTGATACAATTTCTGGTGAAATTCTGGAAATATCGAAATTTATGATACAACCAACATCAACCAACACTACACCCATCGAAGCATCCGAGGCGCATGAGCATCAATGAGGCCTGGCATGAGGCAGCCGCTGTGATGTTCCACTGCAAGGCCTCCCTCGGTGGCAGTCTCTATGGGGCACACCGCCAGGATCCGGCCATCGCGGATGACCACGCAGTGCCTGGGACTTGGAATGGCGTCGGGGAATGGAGATGGACTTAGGATGGCACTGGATGAATCAAGATGAATCAAAATGAATTGAGATGAATCAAGGTAAAAATCGCAGCATAAGAAACACTCAATGGATATCAATGGATCACAATCCGTCTATCAGCCTCACTGGCCCCCAAGAAAATCGAGAGAAATCCCCACAGGCAGGCACAGCCATGGCACGAAGTGAAAGGCTGCTGGGACACCCCATCCCACAAGAGATCGCCGGCCAGTGCCCAGTCACCATCTTGCAGCTGCAGCGCATGCCTCTTCGGCTCCGCTAAAAAATTTGACTCGGAATCCCCTGAGTGGCAGCACGGCCAATGGGCAGCCAACAAGTCTAAGTGTCAACCCAAAGGGGTTCTCTGCAGCTTCCAACCGATGTTGTTTTTTGCATCCAATGTTTGGATCTGTGAAGGTACATGTGTCAAAGGCTACTGCATTAGTATCCTTGGAAAACAATGCCGCGGTTGCTGGACGTCCAGTCTCGGCGTCAAAACTGGAAGCCCTGCTTCTTGCAGACAAAGCGCCCGCTTCCTTGAGGCCTGCAGACTACGAGGCAAGATGGTATGGATATTCGTATTTGTTTCAATCCTGAATCATCGTGAATCATCCTGAATCTTCGTCAAGGTTGGTAAGGCCTACCCACGGTCACTAGTCCAGTACTGTCACTAGTCCCGCAGCTCTGGTCACCTGTGCCAAGTACTTCGCCTTCCAAATCGTCCAAGGAATGCACACCCATGGCACAAACGATTGCACCAAGCTGGGTCTTTGATCGGTTTGATGTTGAAGATATGATCATTGGCAATCAAAAAAAGTGAATTACCACTAAAATAGATGGGAAAAGCATGAAAAGCACTTGTAACATCTTGTAACCATGTTTTTCTGAGTTGCGGCTCAGCCGTACTTCACACGCAGGAGCTGTGTGGATTCATGCTTACTTACTGGTTTAATCTTTCATATTCTCACGGCCTGACTCTAATGGCTGCATGCGAGGAAGCTATCACCATCACAGGGGAGGACAAAGAGGACCCAGCGCGGACTATATGTACGAGTATTGTGTATACTTATAGGTATATATTATACATATATAAGTCTATATAAGATTATATATTATATAAGTAAGGATTCCTGCTCCATAGTTTCTCACTGTCTCCCTGCTTGTACAATCACATATATTACAATTACTGGTACATATATTCTTCAACATCTTCTTCCCAAATAGATTTCCCCATAGATTTCACCATAGCTATCCCCTTGAAACACTGCGGATTTCCCGCCTTTCGCCTTGGCAGCGTCGACCAAGGCTTTGGTGCCCTGCAAGTCACAGCGTTCCGGCCTCAACGGTGAAGACATCCTGTTTGTTTTGGCTGCAAAATCTCTACAAATCTTTTTGGAAAATCGAATCTAAACATTAGTTTGCTTGCATATCTCGAGATGATCGAGAAAAAGCGATCAAAACATATCAAAACATAAATGACTTTACTATTGGAAATGAGAATTGTCCGTTGCCAATGGTTGATTGTCCCCCAAGGCTTCAAGGGCTGGCAAAGACATGCAAAGACACAGCTGAGGTGAAGACTCGGTGTTGTCTAAGCCTCGGTGTTCATGTGCTCAGTAGCTGGCCATCAACCGTCCCCAAGATCGCCAGTCTGGGAGCTACCCAGCCACCAGTCCCAGGTACCACTTCCAAGGCGGAGGATGTCCAGACCAAAACGGGCACCAGCCACATCCACCACCTCCAAGGGGCGATATTCAGCGTCATATATGCGAGATATTGCGAGATATTG
>Ga0126342_10010307_pt1 | contig 16718 bp, 17 predicted proteins | sample Cyp1metagenome_FD_92528 | JGI IMG/M metagenome (GOLD analysis project Ga0126342, IMG submission 92528) | Coral microbial communities from Lord Howe Island, Old Settlement Bay, Australia - Cyphastrea 1 metagenome | ecosystem: Host-associated > Invertebrates > Cnidaria > Coral ... | reverse complement strand
GTGGATGTAAGTGGATGTAAGTGGATGTAAGTGGATGTAAGTGGATGTAAGTGGATGTAAGTGGATGTAAGTGGATGTAAGTGGATGTAAGTGGATGTAAGTGGATGTAAGTGGATGTAAGTGTATGTAAGTGTATGTAAGTGTATGTAAGTGTATGTAAGTGTATGTAAGTGTATGTATGTGTATGTATGTGTATGTATGTGTATGTAAGTGTATGTATGTGTATGTATGTGTATGTGCATGTGCATGTGCATGTATGTGTATATGTATATGTATATGCATATGCATATGTATTTGTATATGTATATGTATCGCTCTCTCTCTCTCTCTCTTCTTCTCTTTGCACCGTGTGACATGGAAGGCCCTTCGGGAAATGCAGCCCTGTGCCATCTGAATAGCCAACCCCCATTCCGGCAACGGGCATCAGGCACAGCGAGGTGTGGGAAAAAACTTGGCACAAATGATAGTGTCATGTCGCTTCAAATCGAATCTTGCAAACCCTGGCAACAACAAGAACACACAACTACGGGGTGTCCCAACTCCCTTGCATGATGATCCTTTTAACTCCTGCAACATCAAATGGACATCACTGCACAAAAATAATGAGATAAAAGAAGAAAGGACAATGCAGCCACACCCCCAACAAATCGAAAGTAGCATCTATCCACACCCGTGTCAGCACCAGGTCAGCCTTTGAATTTTCATTACAAAGGTCCTGCAGCCAAGACACGTTGTATGCAACATTGTTGTGCAGAACTGACTGGGACTGTAGTGCATACGGTCGCATTAAGAACACCAAGCCACGCACCGCCGCAGTCTGGTAGGATTTTATATGTCTGTCGTTCGATGTAGGGCCGGCCAACTGAGCGTGCCGACTCCAGCTCCCCAGGATGGCAATGAATAAGTCCTGGTCCTCCAGGCACTCCCTCTCTCTCTGAAAACAGAATAGGCAGAACTCTTGTGCTGAAGACTTGGACGAATTGTTGGGTGACGGAACACTGCATTGCAACATGTTGCCCAATATGTTGCAACACAGCTCAGTCCTGCGGGCTTGAACTCAGGTCTTTGAGGACTTCTACAGGTACAAGGGGCCTTGGCGAGTCGTTCATCGAAGCCCGTTCAATCCATTGTGCTCACTGGGAGGAGAGGGGAGAAAAAAATAGAAAAAAGACACCCCTCTCTGAAGCGTCTGAAGACAAGCAGCTCATCGCCAGGCACCGGATTCCATGCTGTCAGCAATTGCGGCAGAGAAGGAAGTCTTCGTAGTTCGTCTGCAGTGCTGGGGAGCTTTGGTGCCTGGTTACTGAGACAATGCACTGTGGTGGCATGGTGTGTTATTCAGCAGCCCATCCCTTGATACACGTAGTGAAAAAAATCCAGCCTCAAGCTGTTTCAATGCTTGGTCCACCTCCTCATTCTGCATTTTTTTCAGCAAAGAGTAAAGGCTAATTTGGAGAAGCAGATCGGCAGCTCCTTGCAGCAGTTGCACAAGTTCTGTGCTGCTCCCTCCCTTTCCCTCCCTTGAGTCAAAAAAATCTCTCAAATAACTCAGGGTCAAAGATCTGGAATGATCTGAATCTGAATGCATGAAACGTAATGCCCTGGGTATCCATGGATCATATATAGCCTGCTCTCCTGGGCGCAGCATCTCGGCCAGAAGTTGAAAAACCCTGCCGACGTCTTGACTGTCTGCCGCCAACACTGCCCCGAAGGCGACAGCAGCCACCGCAGGACGCTGGAAATCTTCGGGTTTGAAGAGTTCTGCAATGATCTCCGCCACCCTGGATGATGTCATGGGCCATGGCGGTGGCAACGGAAAATTCACACACCCCAAGCACTCTTTTGGGTGGGGGTGCACTACGTTCTCAATGGGAATTTCAGGATCCTAAAATGGAGGTACTGTACCATATAAGGCCATATTTCCTGGGGACATAGGCCTTATATAGACATTATATATGGTAGGTACCTCCAATTTAGGTTCCTGAAATGGCCATTGACGTTCGTTCTTACTCTGACTGGGTACGAATTTCAAGGAATCAACCGAAACGAAAAACTGCCAAGTGTCTCCGGACCGCAATGCACCGCAAAGCCTGCTGCGACTTCGATGGCAGTGGTGCCTCCAACAGCAGACTGCCGAGCATACTTAGCACACAACAAATCTAATCCAAGTATACAAATCTGAGATGCATCCTGGCAGGGAAGAAGCAGCCGCTTTTGCTACGCAGGCTCAGCGAAAGGAGAAGCATCACGATCATATCTTGGTGCTTTGCTCAACTTTTTTCAAGATGTTGCAAGATTTTTGCTGCCCCGAGCTTGTGGGGGCACAAAGCCTGAAAAACAAGGATAGTCTCAATCAATGTGCCACTTCCATCCACATCTACCTTTCTTGGGCTCACTTGCTCCCTGGTCGAGGTAGTGGAAGCAGCAAGGGCGTCTTCTTGATGTATTCCTGGTATTCTGGGAGGTGACCCCAGCGTTTCAATCCAGTCCTCCGAAGGATGGGCACTCCACTGACACGAAGCAGCAGGAAAGTAACAAAGCATGGAGATAGCACTGTCAGAAGCTCCCAATTTCGTAAAGATGCAGAGCAGCTCAAGAAGATACCCCACCACATGCCTGCACAGTGAAAGAGGCAAACTCTCCACAAAGGAACTAGCATGCCACTTCTGTGGGCCACTTGACATTGAGAAACCCCAAAAAAAGGATGGCACACAACAGGCAAACAATATCAAACATATGCTATCTCTTGGATCAACATGCTACACATCTCCCCAAAGTAGTTGGGATGCTGCGCCAAACGCCACAAGCCCACGTTGATCCACCGGCCCTGATTTCGAGGATCCGCGGCAAAAATCCGCTTCTGAACATCTGCAGTGAACTGCACCACAAAGCCTATGCACCAAAGCGACCAGCCAATCACATCACGCCAACCAATCGGAGTGTCGCGCACAGACTGCCAGGGATGCGTGGTCTAAACAACACGTTGGGTTTGCTTTGAATATGCTTAGCTTACCTTGATCTTGAACTTCTGACTTGTTGTCACATAAACTGTACACTTGTGTCATCTTGTGTCACATGTTACATGTTGAATTGCCTGCAATAGTGAGACAGGCAACATCCGGCCCCGCCTCATTCGTGCCATCCTCCAGGTCTTGCTCAGATGCAGCCTTCCTTGGGGTGTTGGCCAGGTACACTGGGAGGGCAGTGATGAAGATCCAAAGCGCCTGGATAGCCCAGAAGATGAAGAACGTCAATGGCTTCGTTTTGGCCTTGGCAAAGCGTGAGTCGCCTCCATCATGAAGGACACGCCATAGAAGAAAACTGCCCAGCCGCAGCGCCCACAAAATCACCAGGGTTGAATTTACGCTGCTGCGACTGGATCGAACACCCTGTCGGCGAGAGATGAGGATGCAAAGGATGTAGGTCACACTGGCTGATATGTCATAGAACTTCTCAGTCTGCAGGGCAGCAGCGACGGTGAAGCATGCAAACTGTATGGCAGCATCAGCAAAGGCCACATGGCTCATGGCGCTCATTGCAGTACCCATGGGCCGCACCGAATGCAGGGGTACCCTGGATGCCGATAGAATCAGCAAGGGGCGACTTATCATACGACTGACGGCATTTGTCAAAGATCTCTTGAACCATTTGAACCTGAAAAGGTCTCACAGCAACAAAGGTATGGCCGCTGCAGTCACGCTCCGCCATGGCCATGGCATCAGTCTGGGGAAATTGTGGCGATCCACTGAGTTCCACCCATTTCGGTCCCCGCCTCGCAGCGCTTTACGAGCATTGGACAAGCGCTCGGGTTGATCCACGAAGCGCGTCAAGGAGAGCAGCTGGCCCTGGCGGATCTGGCGGATCTGGCGGATCTGGCAGGTCTCCAGCTGTGACATCTGTGGCGTCTTTGTTCATCTTCCACTTGGGAATCATTGCTATAAATAGCCATACGTTGCCCCGTGTATACATATATAAACAAGTTAGTAAGTTAGTTAGTTAGTTAGTGAGTCAGTTAGTTAGTTAGTTAGTTAGTTAGTCAGTTAGTCAGTTAGTTAGTTAGTCAGTTAGTCAGTTAGTTAGTTAGTCAGTTAGTTAGTTAGTCGGTTAGTTAGTTAGTTAGTCAGTTAGTTAGTCAGTCAGTTAGTTAGTGAGTTAGTTAGTTAGTGAGTTAGTGAGTTAGTGAGTTAGTGAGTTAGTGAGTTAGTGAGTCAGTGAGTTAGTGAGTCAGTGAGTCAGTGAGTCAGTGAGTCAGTGAGTCAGTGAGTCAGTCAGTCAGTCAGTCAGTGAGTTAGTTAGTTAGTTAGTTAGTTAGTTAGTTATGATTTGCCATTTGCCACCAGATATCGCCATGTGCATGGAAAAAAGCCTGTGACACATGGATGTATCAACATATATCAACATATATAATATTATTCAGGAAATATGTGAATAATGTGTCTGAAGAAAGGTATTGCACTAATCACTAATCTCAAGAGACATGGTACAGCTGACCATTACATTGCCGGCCTGGTCTTGCGGAGAGAAGACTTGCTCCAACAGTTCTCTCACCAGCGATTTGATAAAAGTTCGGATGAAGTCTCTGACTTGTTTCTGCCGGCCAGCCGCCTTGGCTGCATGAATCACACAAAGCAAGCGGACGAGGGCCAAGTTGGATCGACAAACGTGCTTCTTCACCAGATCCAGGCAGAGAAACGGCAGCTGTCCGTCGTCCGTGACTCGTGCCCTGGCAATGGCTACCCGCCACAATGTGCCAAGTTCGTCCGTCGTGAAAGTTCCCTCCTCATCCATCTCCAATTTCTTCCAGAGGGCACTCCCTTCTTCTATTTCACGCTTGGCCAACGCTTCATCCTTGAGCAAAGCTGACACAGGTCTCAGGCAAGGCTTGGAATTTTCTTTGTCCAGCTCCATCTCCTCCTCGGAGCCTGCAGCTTCTGCCTGTGAGGCCTGTGGTTTCTCCACCTTCCGTCTCTTCCGACTCGTTCCACTGCTGGTCAGGTTGATCAAACACATCTCGAAGGAGTCGCAACCTCTCTTCCTTGGCAGGACCTTGGCCTCAACTTGGAAGGCATGTGGTTGCCACTCCGGTTGTGCTGGGCCAGCATTGCCCCGACCTTCAATTTCTTCTCGAAGACGCAGCAGCTCTTTGCCTAAGTTGAGATGTCTTCATTCAGGAATTCAGGAATTGAATTCTTCAAGAATTCAAGAACCTATATAAAAGAATGTTGGATAATGTTGTATACAGTAACACAGTAGTTGGTTCATATCTTGTATAAATCGTCCTCTGTAGTCTGCTAGTGTATGAATTGGTGGTCTACTGGAGCTTCTGAGCACCTGGTGCTCTTGCACTGAAAAAGAGATGACTTAGCCAAGGAACCGTAACGACACCGCTTGGCGCTTTTTTCGAAATTCTGCCAGCGTGCCTCTGCATCCCAGTCTATGAGCGTGTTCGCCTTGGCCAGCTCAGACTTTCGAACGTGAAGCTCTCCCTTCATCTGGTCCTTGATTTGCCCCATTTGTTGGAACTCTTTGTTCGTCCTTGGTGCCAAATTCACATTGGATTACACATCACATCACATCACATCACAATGAAAGACTATCAGGTTTGCTGACTTGAGCATGGAGCCTAGTAACACCAGATTAAATCAGATTAATACATATTGAAACAAGTACAGCATACATACCTGAGTGTCTGGGGTTGGGTGGACATCCAACGGAATGCGACTAGCTGCAGGCTATCGCAGGCTGCTGACGGGCTCACAAGCGGGTCAACGCAGCACTCCCAAGGAGGCCATAATTACACAATCCCAACATATCCCAACCATCCGCTGCACAATGATGGCCTAACTAACTTTTAAAACAATTCTGTAACTGCGCGAAAACTAAGCCCTCCCCACAGCCTTTCGACATCCCTCTCTGGAATTGACCAAAAGCCAACAAGAGCCAGGTCACAACCCTCCTTGACTCTCGACCGATTTGTGCATGCCATTGAAGGATTTCCAAGTCTGCTTACTTTCCAAGCATGTGAAGAACCAGCGTGGAGCACGGCTGGTCCTGAGTAGAGGCGTTGCCCACAAAGCAGTGTATTCAGAGGGTCTGGGATCAAGGAACAACTTTTGAAGATGCAAAGAACCTGCGTCCATCATCGTTGGTCAACAAACCCGTCATTAACATATGCATGTTTGGAATGAGAATGCGGTTAATATCTGTAAATCTCATCGAGCGGCTTTTTGCCCTCATGCCGGTCCCAGTGCAGGTACCCGTCGATCGTCCAGGTTTTTGACAGCTCAAGTTGCCACTTGAGCTGCACTGCTGAGCCAGGTTTAACGTCCTGGGCTTTCAAGTCGAAGCCTTCTCGGTAGAGCTCAATATATGCCATCCAACAACGCCACGCACAAGGTACACACAGTACACAAGTGCAACTACACTGACCCCACCAGTGTAGTTCATCTAACCCCAAAGCTGCAGGGACGGCCGTGCATGTGTGACAGAAGCATTCGGGGTCTCAAGCTATAGCCTGGGTGGCAGTTTGCTACAATGTTTCAGTCTGTTTCTTGAATTCTTTCCAGGAACTGGTCAATCAGCTTCTCGTTGCCGGATGTCGGACACAAGCGCTTTCAGCTTCTGAGGCTGGCACAGCACATTGGCATTGGGATTTCAACAACTCTTTAAAGATGCTTGACCTCAAAGAAAGAGAACACAAAAGAGCAACAAAAGCATGTTGAAACGTCGCGACATTACAAATCAAGTGAAAGATCGGCTTTCGTGTGGGAGAAGCTATCCGATCCACTTTTTTTCTATCCAACGCTTTCGCTTGGACTGACCAACTCGTTGTTCATCTTGCTTCCATCTTGGCACTTTGTGCCTACTTGGCAGGCTGGATCAAAAGTCCTTCTAAGAAGGATGCGCTGGAAAAAAAAACCTTGCTACCGGCAGGTGCAAACACACCCACAAGGCATGGGAGGAGATTGCCAACATCACCAAATCCAGCAGAGAAATTCCAAAGTGGCCAGGTCCCGGTCCTGTGGGTCTTTCATGGTCTCTCATCTTCAACCTGATCACTCTCCCAGCCAACTGAGCAATGCACAGCACGATCGGCCAGCCTTCCAAAATGTCCAGGCCCCAGCTGCTTTCAGCAGCTGGATCCCTGCACAGCACAGCTTAAAAGTGAATCCTGATTTTCAGGATCGCATCACATAGCTACGGCAGAAAAAGATCCGGTGGCAATGTTGCTCGCCACGCTGCCATAAGTTCTGCCCGTGAGCACCTCAATGCAATGTCTGCTCTGTAACATCTTTGGACGTTTTGCACCACCTGTGGTCACTCATCTCATGTCTTCTCTATGCATACACAATTATATAACTACGTAAACACATATAAATATAGAGAGAGAGATAGAGATAGAGATAGAGATATAGATATAGATACAGATAGATATAGATATAGATATAGATGTCATATGTCTATCCTATGTCGATACATCCATATTTCACCATATTTACATCCAGGCATCTGGCTTTTGCCGCATTTGCCATAGATCTCCAAGATCTCCAAGGCACAAAAGGATCATCGTTGAGATTCTCCAGCTGAAGTGCGAAGCTGGCCATGTGGAGCCTGGGCGCCATGACCTCCTCAGCCAATTCCTCCACGGTCATCCACCTGCGGCACTGCGGCACTGCGGCACTGGAAATGTGGGAAGAAGGTGGAAAGAAGGTGGGAAGGTGGGAAGTATCAGGTGAAAAATATGAAAATTTGTGAAATCAGCTGCTGAACAAGCTAATGAATTGACTCTGTTTTATCTTCGAAGTAGTTTCAGGATCAACCATGCCCCTGCCATTCAGACCAGCTGGGAATAGGGATGGCTGTGACAACATGTGCAGCGGAAGACTCCAGTGTTACTTCTCTAGTGGCCAATTGGCATGTCGATGCAGAGCTTGTCACATGGGAACTGACATGTTCACCTACGGGGAGGGGACGGAATGACGGAATCTTCCCAGGAACGCAAACTCTCATGGCTCCAAGTCATAAAGAACACACACATTACATTGATTCCCCTTCAGGCCTGAAGACACGCTTGCGGCCATCAACGATCTTTGACACCTCATTGAGAACTTCCTGCCCGCATCGCCAAAACAATGCTGAACTCTCGGATGCAATGACAATCAATGAGTAGGTTGGAGGCAGCAAACTAACCAGTCCTCTGGAACGTATGGCACGCACAACATGTACAGAAAATACTCATGGATGTCGTTGAAGAATATCCGAGGGCCGTCGTCAAGAAGCTGCAAATGAGCCCATTCCTGCATTGCTGGCACATGCTGCCAGGAGGATCAAAATGAATTCAGATTTCTATAATCACTCTGACTGACTGTCATCCTTGTCTCCTGGATTGGCTTGTAAGGCCTTGCAAATGACAGTTGCTCGTGATGAGACTGTTTATTTTTGGCGGTCCTCACTTGCCTTCAGCATCAGCGGGAGGTTGGCCAAACCCTGCAGGGTTGGCATGTCTTGGCGTTTGAGTGCATACTGTCTACATCGTACAGGCCTGACATTGATAAATGGGAACTCAAAGAAAGCAACACCCATCAGATCAAGTGCCATCCGCAAAGGATTGTCAAAAACCCTCCAAGTGATTCAGCATGATTTGGCCATTCCAGGAAAACATAGCCCACCTGGTAGAGCTCTCGAAGCTGCATTGGCGCCTTGTCTCCTTGCAAGTCGAGAGCCTTGGCGAACACAAACCCGGCATAGTCTGCCGATCCACTGAACAAGACCGCTCTGCATCTTGAATCTTGAATAATGATTAAAGAGCGTGCTGAACCTTTCTGGTGCACTCATCGTGAAAGTGCTGCATCCAGTTGTGAAGAGCTCAAGGAGCCCCAAAGTTGGCTCAAGTTCTGAAGTCAGCCCAGATCTCATCTCGAAGGCAATTTTAGCGCCAAGTGACACAGCCGAAAAGGCCATAGGTCTGCTTTGCAAACTTCCGGCAAGCACAGCTGCTGGCAAACTCCTGCTCAGTCGGGGCTGAGCAAGTTCCCGAGCCATTGAAACACAACAAAGGGTCACAATGGCCCATCTTCAAACCGCATCAAAACTTATGCACTGCCAATTGGGCATCTATGTGTATGTGTGTGTGTATACGTACGTATATCTTATATAATATAAATGCGCGCAAATACCTTTTACTTTCGGAAGTTCTCCGCATGTACGGGCATCCTTCTATTTTGGCCGTCCGACAATTTTTCTTAGGCACGTGTTCAACCCTTGCCCTGCCTCCGCTTGCTTCTTGCTGCCGCCAAAGTCCCACCAGCGCACGCCCTGTTTCTTACCCTTCTGTGGCTGCCAAAGTAGGACCCGAGCCTTGCCTCAGATCAGTTTCTCTTGGAAAACACAATGCCCACGATACCCAGGTCTAGCAGAGAAAATGCTGAGATGTGAACCATCCGGCAGTCTTGTGACAGGGATGACTCCAGCTCCTATCACCCAATTGGGCCAAGGTATGGCCAAAGTTCACCCCATGCGTTCCGTACGCAAAGCTGTAATATATCAATTCCTTTTCCCTTTCACACTTGCACGAAGCACATGGCAGCAGAATGGACAAAAAGCAGCTTGTCGACTTGTCGCCGCATATCTTCGTCCAGTCAGGTCCTTGGTATGTGCTGACTTCGCCCTTCTGAGGAATGCGGTACTTCTTGGGCATCTTCGCCTCGCGGAACAGGGAAAAAGAAAACAGCTTTTGCTTCTCTCACAGCTCATGTCAGCGCCTGTGGGTACACCGCCGCCACACCACCCAGCGAGAGGTTCTCCAGCGATTTTGTTACGGCCATGCCACCTCAGTTGCATCGCTGAGGCTCTCACTATCTCTTGCAAATCAAGATCACTCGCATCTTACAAAGCCATTGTGCATGCAGGTTGCCGATATTGACGTCTGTCAATATCTGATTGTGCGTGCATCATGCATCCATGATACATGGGCACGACGAGACCAACACAAACAATAAAATACCAGCATCACGCAAACAATCTTCAAATCATCTCAACTCCATTCGCCCTGCAATGCAAAGGAGGTGCTCTCGTCATTTGCCCCACGGTGTTCAACAGCGGTCTGGCAGGAGTTTCTCAGTATCCAACTATCACTGGACCAGGCAAGAGATACATGTCATTCAATTCGATCTGAAGGCATCTTCCCAAGAAGGATGCAAGAACTGCCAATCGATTGGCTCAACTAGGAAGAGGCTACAACTTGCTGTTGATATGGTTCGATGATGTTCGATGTTTATTTGATTGGATCTTCTCAATCGCCAGCTTCCAACCTCCACAATGGTCGACATGGCGACCAGCTCTTGGAAGGCCAAAAGGTGCTCGAGCCAAAATGCAGAACTGGAGCGCAGAAATGAAAGCCAATCACATCCAAACACCACCAAGCTCCAGAAAATGTTGGAACTTGTATCTTTTATCTTTTATCTAGATAGATATCTTCAATATATTTAGATATACTTAGTACAATTCTAGTACAGTATGTTACAATATGTTCCTTAAGAGTGGCGACCATACCATCTCAGTGCGCCCGATAGCAAGAGCATTGCACAACATGTGAGGCGTGAGGTCTGGTGATCTCTGAGAGATTTGGCCCGCCCATTGTGGGCCCAGGTATATGCTGAGTGGCCTGGGCGAAAGCAACAAACATGTGCAAAGGTTAAAAAAAATAGTACGTCTTTGGTCTTTAGTCTTACTAATTAGGCATTAATGTGTTGTGGTGATGGATACCTGCGAGAGAAGTGTTGGATTTCGGATTTCATGTTTGACTATCACACATCCCACGCCTCTCGTAGGGAAAATGAACGCAATGCTGCCATACCTACAAAAACAGACTGTGCAGCAATGCTTTCACCACATTCCATTTCTATGCTCAGACAGCCTTCGTCCCCTTCCCTTGCAGACAAACCAAGAGAAGCAGAGGCACCGCTAGACAGGCGGCGCAAAACCAAATCTCGGAGTCTCGTCTTTAACCTCAAGATCCAAAAGAGGATAGAGAGGCAGGCTGGCATCAGTTCTCCGGTCACATAGATGTATATACTTTGTGGCATGTCCATTTGGTTGCCATCGATTGCGTCGATCAAGTACATAATAGATAAACTGAGGCAGTTGACACCACAGCTGCCTTTTCTAGCAGGTGCCTATTGGCCCTCCTGATCAAACTTGCAACGGGCATCAACGATCAGCCAGCCAATGAGGGCACGAAAGTCTAAAGTACATCGGTTAACAAAAATACATAGGAAGAACTTGGAAGTCATGTCTTGTTTTATTTGTTTTGTATTTTATACTGTATATGTGTGACTGTGTGACGTGTGACTGCACGAACATGGCAGTCCTGGGGGTGAGATTGGATTTCCGACGGGCATTGAGCTTTCCTCGAAACACATGGTTTTTGTCAAGCAACCTTCAAAATCTTCAAACAGCAAACAGCGCACACGGCGCATAGCGGGCACACCATTGCATCTCCTCAAGTCCTCAAGTCAACACCCTTCGCTTATGCTATCCCCTGCTATCCTATGCTGTGCAGTTGAGACACCGAAGTGGCCCTTGGCAAAGCTGTGTAACTTGCTGAGGTCCAGTTCCTTGGGGTCAGTATTCTGCATGGTTCCAGCCAGTGTCCTCGTCGGATATGTCGGATCTATTCCCAGATTCTTAGAGCTTCTCACGGCACCGAGTCCCCGGCCTCCTTCCCTTGGACTGACTTCATCCATCGGCTCAGCCTCATGATCAGCAAGCCCATGCACTCCAAATCAGTTCCAAAAGGCTACCTGTAGTGACTGTCGTGCCTAGAACTTTGCCGATGAAAATGACACAGAAGTCACGTGAAGTCACTGCTTTTTCTCGCGTTGTGGGGCCATTTCCCAACACATCACTCCTCTCAATCCTCTCAATCCATTCCACCTCGCAAGATTGCAACTCTCTCGCCTTTGGACCAACTATATCAACTATAGAGACAGCTGCAGTTGCTTCTGTCCATCTATATCCATCTCTATTCTTCCATCAAGCATCAAAAACCAGATCCAACGATTTCCAACATCTTCCAACAAGTTCTTTGCTAGTCAAGAGCTGCCACACCAGCAATTCGGTGGCAATCACATCGCATTCGCATGTTGACAGAGCGTGGTGTCAAACGAGACTCCACAAAGCAGTGAATTATATCGGCTATCTTGGCTAAACTTCAGGATTGCTGCCAACATGCCGAAACACATGTAGACTTCCGCGAAGACCGTCTCGGATTGCGAGAAGCGTCACGAGAGATCCGGATTGACAGCCCTCAGGCATCCCTCTTACAAAACGGGGAAACAATTGCAGGGCGGAACCGGCTTCGATGATTTCAATGATCTATATAATAAATGGATCAATTAACGGATCTGTTTTGTGACACGATGTCCTGACACTGTCCCAAAGAGTAGTCGCTCGCAGCAGCATGGATTGGTGATTTTTCACTTCACCAGCTACTGGAGATGGACATGCTCTACCTTGAGAAAAAAGATTCTGGAAACAGTGGGAACATTGGACAATGCTAGATAGCTTGGGGGTAGATCTGAAAATACATCAAACGCGAATCAAGTGTCTACTTCACTGTAATTACTTTACTGCATGTATCTGCATGTTGTACTGACACTGGGATTTGCACCACGAGAGATGCAGGAACATAGCAACAGTTTGATCAGATTTCACTAGTGCAATGACTAGATAATGTTGTAGTGCACCATCAGAGCAAGTGCACCCTGGACGAAACCCGTGATCATCATGATCACCTCATTGGGATTCTCCCAGCTCCGTCAACAGTTTGTGGCATCAATAACTGAGAAGGAGGAGCAAAAAAAGGATGAAGATGGATGAAGCATGTCCTGTAGCACTTCTGTCAACATTTGTCAACTTGTTACCCTGTAAGACACTGTAAGACACTGCAAGCGCAGCTTAGCAGCACAAAGCACAGACAGCCACTTTGCTCGCCGCCTGGTAAGACATCACAGGCTTCAAGCAAACTATTAAATTATGATTATTATGTATGGATTGAATTGTAACATCTTACACGCACACATTCCTCCTGTTTCTCTTGACATGCCTTGCAAATCCTTTGCCGTGCCTTCTGCGGACCTGGCTCATTGGGTCATTGATATCGCCACTGCCTACAAATGCGAGGCGCTGCAAGTTGACGGCTGAGTGGAAACTGATGACTCAGCAAAAGCGGTGCCAGATGATGCAAGCCAAGCCACACTTCCTCTTGAAACGGATTGGCTCATTGAGATGTATGAAGAACAGAGCCGGGAAAATAAACCTAGGCGGGAAGGTGAAGCTAGTCTTCTGGGTTGGAGCAAAGGTACATCTTCCGGCAACTAAGCCACATAATGGAGACACCCAGCGTAGCACCTTGCACAGGAGTACTGCGAAACAGTGAAGAGCCTACCACAGTGATCCCTCCTGTGCAAACCACCCCCCGCAGATCCTCACAGTGCTTCTTCCTAGCTAACTCTCGCTCTCTCTCTCTCTCTCTCTCCCTCCTGCCAATTCGTCTGACTCATTTCTGCACCTTTGATCATCTTGATGACGGCAATATCTTTGAAGGCCACTCCCATATACACGGAGGCTGACAGGAGGAGGATTGTCGTGAATATGAAGTTGTCCTCCGGACCCTTGTTCAATAAAGCGTTGAAGGATGACCGCATTCGCCTTGGTCTTCCCAGTCTTTCAATCCCGATAAGAAGCACCAGTCATGGATGGAACTCTCCGGTAGTGACGCTGTCTAGGGCAGCTGCTGGAAAGCATGGGGGAAGTTGAAAACGGTCGACACCTTGGTCTATGGTGATGTTGTGAGCTCACGTGGTCCAGCGGTGAACAAATACAGCTGCAGGCAACATGGGTGCCATCCAAGCAGCCATCATACAGCCCCAAGAAAGCTGAATCATGGGGTCGTCAGGGCTGTAGCCTCAAGGTCTTGAGGGTCTTAAGGCTTCACATGGCTCCGCCAAGCTGGCTCATATTACCTCTTCAAGGCATGCGTGGAAGCATCTATAATGCTCATTGATTGTTTATCTTCGCCTGCCTTATCATGGCAAAACCTCAAGATCTGGGAAATGTGTCGGGGGGACATTGTGGATGGAAGATGATGGAAGCATATCTGGCCAAGAGACTTTTCAGCACATTTCCCAGCACCTGACACATCTGGGGGCTAAGCTCAGTCGCTGACAGTTGCGAAGAAAAAAGACTATGTGGATTCCATGAGTCAACCGCGGCCAACCCAGCTCTGTTTCATTTACTGATATGTTATATTAGTTTATGACATTACATATATTATATATTATATATTATATAAATATGTTAATATACATGTTTGTGCGCCCTCAACATTGTTCAAGGCGCTTCATCGCCAAAGCGTGCAAAACCGGCAAGGCCGAAGGCAGTGAAGAGCAACGTGGCAATGCCGAAGGCGTAGAAGCTCACCTGAGGCAATGTGCAGCGAGATGTCGATTCAGCCATTGGTCAAACAATTGTACCGTATGTTGTACCGTACGTATCCATGAGTCAGACTGTCAGTACACAACTGGTAAGCACCTAGCATGGCTTAGTATTTCGCAGGCCGACACTTCCCGGCACTGTTCTGAATGCAAGCTCACCAATGTCGCGTCAAGGAGTCACACACTTGCAGCCGTGTATGACTCCGACTTGCTATCAGAGCATTGGACTTGCGGGTTTAGGCAAGCCTTCAGGGAAAGTATGGAACAGTGAAATCACTTTTAACCACACTTTGATGGAGGGAAGAATTTCAAAGTCAAAATGGGTTGGAGCAGAGGAGCAGGTCTGGGGCAAAAGGCCTAGAACATCCTAGAACCTTTCCTGCACCCTGCCAAGTCACCTTCATGTAGTTGAAGAATGTCTTTTCTTTCCTTTGGCATGCTTCTGAGGAGGGGTTGTGGCTTTAAGTTCTATGATGTTGTGATTACCATTTCCAGTTCAAGTGGTACACCCCGCGGCTACAGATACGCTGGTTTGTCGTTAAGCTTTGCATCCAAGAGTGATCAGTCTGCATTTCAGACATCGATTTCAGAGAAGGTCCTAGATGTAAGGCTCAGAATATAAGTCATGACGCAACCAACTTTCACTCACAATTCCAATTTCCACTCACAACTTTTCAGGAAACATCCTAATGGACACGATTTACATCAATTCACATCAATTCATTACGCAAGCTGAAGGCAATTGCTACCAACGTTGAATATCCTAGATGTCCTAGCCCTATGTTTCTTATTTGTTTCCCTGCTGAAGAGTAGCAACTCTGCATAATAGGTCGGAGCATTGTAGTGCGCTGAGAAGGACCCGTTGAAGAGCGCCAATGTCTTGAACATATCAAGCTGAACCTCTGTATATCTGCATGGCACCCAAGAAGTGATGTCGGCATGAGTCCCAGTCATTTATATAGTGCTGCAGCCAGAGGGATTACATGTTGATGCAAAATGCAAAGCCGCAAATCCTATCCTGCATGCAAAACAAACATGTGACACTTGGAATGCAGATTGGCTTGCCCCTGGGGGGGGACGAAGACTACCAAGATATACCAAGATCCTGTAAATTAAATTGTAAAATTAAACATGTGACACAGAGATGCAGTAAAGAGACATACCAAAAATGAGACTGCAAGGTCTCTACAGCGCCATACTCTTCCTGAGGCTTATTCTGAGATACATGGTCAGAGTCTAATAAAAAGTGTACTGATAGCGAAATTCACGCCGTAAAATTATAAAGTGAATACAGAAAACAACAGAGAGTGGAAGTCCACATGGCACCTAGCTGACAGAAACCTAACACATGAGCAACTCAGAGCAACTCTCAAAATTCTAAGCAAAAGACTGCGTTTGCAATGACGTCGTAAAAAATGTACGCCTCAGCCATTCAAAGGTGCTGCCGTGGGCTCTGGCCTGCAACATCCTGCATCCTGGAGATGTCGAGCTTGGGTCCCCAGCGCATGAAACAGCAGTGATAGCAAGACCCACCACCGAAGTGTACTTCAAAGGATCCAGGTTCTGAGGTCAGGCAAGGCAGCTCAAATTCGCTTCAACTTGGTTTCAGTCCACATTAGCCCGTTTGGATGCAATGGCCAAGAGATGCCAATGGCATTTGGTTTTACGAATCTGTTTATATAAAGTGCCCAAAGTTTGGCCTTGTACAAGCAGAGTGGGAAAATGGCGAACAAGCTGATGACCTCAACATGTCCACACAGTGTGCCACAAACCAGTCATGCAACATGAAGCCAAACGTGGCACCGAGGGAGCGACTAGAATGGAGGATTCACGGCGGCGGGCAAAGATGGAGTCCGGCATCAAACCCGACGCACTCTTAATGCAAAAGTCTCCAATCATGGTGACATATCCAACCTCAGTGAGAACCCGAGTAGCCCGCGAAAGCATGCGAAAGCTATGTACTGCTACAAAATTCAACCCGTCACAGAGCAAACCCTTCTATCCAGAACATCCCAGCAGAATCTGGCAGAAGGAAGCAGAAGACATATATAATATATCATACATATATATATATATACCAGTAGTACCGCACAAGGCGGCGGCGGAAGTTTCAGAATAGGAAACCTATAGGAGACGTTCGTTGTTGTGAATCACGGATGGCAGAGCGAATCCACTGATTGACCGAAAGGTGGTTGGAGTTGTGTTTGCTGGAATGGTTGCAAT
>Ga0126342_10010306_pt1 | contig 16718 bp, 15 predicted proteins | sample Cyp1metagenome_FD_92528 | JGI IMG/M metagenome (GOLD analysis project Ga0126342, IMG submission 92528) | Coral microbial communities from Lord Howe Island, Old Settlement Bay, Australia - Cyphastrea 1 metagenome | ecosystem: Host-associated > Invertebrates > Cnidaria > Coral ... | reverse complement strand
CGGGGGGCCTGCCCAGTTCACCCAACCCTCCATAAAGTCCTTGAGAAGATTGGCAGACTTCTTGCCACTGATTTTCTTCACGACGTGGTACCCAGTGGCCATGTCTAAGATGGACAAAGTCTCAATCTTCTTGTGCTCGCTATCGAAGAGATTGAGGGTGTCCAGGCAAACCTCCTGGTTGAAGTCCAGTGCACGCACCATCTTGGCTGGCCGTCTGGTACCCGGTCCGGTATGACGTGCACAAGTTTCACACCGGAGAGAGTGTGCCGCTTTCACGGCAATATCGCCTGCACCAGACAATTTGAGATGTCGGGCTAAATCCTGGTTGGAAGGATGCCCGAGATTCTGGTGGATCCTCCTCAAAGCCTTGGCAATGTGCCCAGGAACATGTTCTGGAAAATGGATGCCCGATGCACCCGCACGTCCTGGTAGGTCTGCACCAGGTTCGTCTTTAGGTGAAAGAGCTCCACAAGGACCTTGACGTACGTGATCACCAGGAACGTCAGAAGGGCCAGGTGCTTGATCTCCATGTAGGGAATCAGAGGAGTAGACTACCCATGAAAAATTATAACCCCTGTGGCTGTATATCGGCACCACTGGGTCCAGGGCTATGGTATTGTGATGCTTCGCGCGTCAGTGTCAGATCTGCGTTGGTTTAGAATTCTGAGCTTTGTTTTCCAGGCAATTGTAGCCAGGGATTTGACGGTATCAAGTGCGTGCAAGAGTTCGTACCTTATGGTTTAGTGTGTGTTGAAGTAGCGCTAGCCAACGGCATATTATGTGCTCGGTGTGTGGCGCTGGCTCGTAAGACGTTTGTATTTTTCACGTCGCTCGTGTACAAATCGCCACATTCCCTTTCGTGTTTTCACCGTGGTAAGACGGGTGAGCTGACAAACCCGTGTCCCAGAAGAAAAAAAAAAGGTAGCTCAATAATAATAATAATAATAAATATATATATATATAGAGTGAACTGTTTCGGAAAAAGGGGTTCTGGAGGTTATGTTCTACATGTTTCATTGTCAAACCATTTAGTGAGTAAGTGTCTTTCGTTCTATGATCATTTCGGTTTTTCGAACAAAATAGACTTGTAATCGCCTTCTGGACGGGTTAGTTAGTCAGCTGGTTTCAGGGTATTACTAGTTATTGTGTAAGATTTGAGAAAAGGTTCACTATTAATGGCAAGTTTATCTTGTGGCAAGGGAATTGACGTAGTCAAAATGAGTAGCAATTAGGCGAAGAAGGTGTCTATCGAATCAGGCAACCGGATGTGTTCACTGAGCATTGTTTGTGCGTGGTTTCAATGCGGGAAGATTTATCTTATCAAGACGCAATGTCCCATGTGTGTTGAAAACGTGGTTTTCAAATAATGGTTGTTTTCCACCCGTGTTCTTTCTGTCGTGCTTTCAAACTTCATGTTCTGGCTGGCAGAGCAGTTTATTGTTGCAAGAAGGGGGATGGCTGAGACCATGTATGCAACATTGTTTTTCATGTGCTCTCTGCCTAAGAGTGATTTACTTAAGGAAATACGGTTGAAACATTTTTTTTTTGCTGCGTCAAGAACGAAGGATTGCAACTCAATACGTGCATTGTGGTATTCAGTAAGTAAAAACAATGTTTTTTTTTTCTGGCTTCGAAAGCATCGTCGTAACCAACAGCAAGAATTTGGTTGCTGGCAACGCTGTTGGTTCAAGACAGGGCACGGCTGTAAAGCTTTTGATTTTGGTTAGATTTTTTGGGGATCTAGTGTTTTGAAATGTTTCAAAAAGAATTATTCCCAAGGTATGTTCCGAAACATTCTAGTAGACCAACAGTAACAATAGATGTTTGATATTAGCCTCTCTTTTTCGACGCTACCGGCTGATGAGCTGCAATCGCCGTTGCGCAGTGCAAGCTGCAAGACAACTGAGCCTTGGGTGTCTTAGGATGAAGGCGTCGTTGTTTGAAAGCATGCTGGATGACTTTCTGAGACAGGATGGCCGCCAAATTTGATTCCAAGACATGAAATTGACAGTGTCGAATTGGGAATAAAATGAGGGTATCTTATGACGGGTTTGGGGACAGATGTTAGTTGAACACGCTGCCTGACCAAGTGAAAGATGTTTTTAGTCCAAGCAAGACTACAAATTGACAACCAGGGATCTCGATTTGGGTGATGGATGAGGCTATTCTTGGGAAATATGAATTCAGTATTGCTGTCAGCTCGGTGTGGGTGATGGAAATCTGGTTTATTTTTAGCCACAGGTGCCGCAGGTGGCTTATTGGAGGTACCTAGCAGGTCTAGACTTATTTTGTTGTCAGCAAACGGTTCTTCAACCCTTTTTGCTGGAATTTCGGAAGGTGAAATTGGCAAGTGCCTTATCTCCAGATTGCTTATAGTTGATGGGCTGTATTTTCCCTCCGCACCAGCTGCCTTCATCTCAGGACTTTTGGTCACTGAAGTGCTCAGCTTGGCGGAGCTCTTTTGTTATTTCTGCTCTGCTATCTGGATCCTCGGGCTAGCGGAACTCGTGTCTTGGATTGAATGGGTCAAGGGAGCCACAGTCCCAAATCAAGGTATCAATTTGGTTACCAGCATAAAGCACGATGAGCGCATCCATGGACGACAAACAGTAGATCACAATGTGCATTCTCTTTTTTTTGTGCAGACGTGGCTGTTATCTGGCATCTCATTTTTGTGTGTGAGTGATGTCATGCAGAAAATGTCGGCCTAAATTTGCGAACAAATTTCTTACAATATTTTCGAGCCGCACTGACAGAATGGACACCCATGTTCAATTGGGTGATGGAGAAGACAAGGTTTAAGAGCTGAGAATGAAAATCTGTTTTGATGTTTGGTCACATGGCCGCTATAGTTTTGTGAGTTCCTTGCCAGCCTGGTTCTGGGGCAGGGTAAACAACTGTTAAGTGACTTAGTGAGCGCAAGGACAAAAAAATGCACAGTGAATTTCTGCCATGTTGGGGCCATGTAGGGCCCTATGTGGTACCTGTGTTGGGTTTATGTTCACGATTTCAGAGACCTGATTTGGTGGTCGTTTTGGAGCCATGTTGGACCTATGTTGGGGTTATTTTGGTCCATGTTGGGCTCTCTTGATTTAAGAGCCTCAAGGAGTCTTTGTTTGGTTTTGGGGCCATGGTGGGGGGTCCGGGAACAGCACGGGAAGGCACCGAGATTTTGATAACTGGGGGCTTTCCCGCTGCGGGATTTTCGGGGCCAATTTGGGCCATGTTGGACCTATGTTGAGCCTATGTTGAGCCTATGTTTGGCCCAAAAAACGGGCTCCTTTTCCGCCCTAAATCAGCGCCCAAAAGGAGCCCCACTGTGTTTGGGTCATGTCCGGGCCATGTTGGTAGAACATTGTGTATTTTTTCGAACCAGTGAGATCTTTTTTCTTGATTTGCTGTTGATTGTTGCTTTTAGTTTGCTCACTTTGGCACAAGGAAATTGTTGGAAATGCTTCCAGAACCAGGCTGCTCGAGGAATTCATGAACATAGTTTTTGACATGTGAGCGTCACTAACCCTTAACCTTCAACTCGTAGGCAATTTCAACAAAAACTGCCACCAAACCTCTTTGGGAAAGGAACTGTTGCTCCTGAACATACCTCCATGCCTGCAAGCGTTTCTTTCTCGTTTTTTTTGCTTAATGTACTGCCTGAGGACAGCTGGTTAAATTTGGAAAGCGGCGAACGGTGGTCGCTACCGTTGTGGAGTCCTTGAGGCCTCGAGGCGGGGAGTCGCTCACGCAAGGGCTGTTTCCATCCCGAAGTTTTGCAGGCATTAGTAGGTTAGATGCGTGCAGTTCCCTTTGGTTTAGAAATGCTCAGATGGGAAGAGTGGATTTACCAAAATGCATTGATGGCGAAAGAGGTTTAACTCTTGTTTGAGTAGTCCAACATTGAGATCTGACCCCATCAAGTCCTAGTTTCGCTCGGTCGTTTTCTAGGTTTTTGCTGATCCCATACCATCTTGACGGGGTCTGTTTCTCAGAGCGGAACAGAGGATCTGTCGTCAGATTTCAGACAGCCTTGGAAATTTTGGAAAGCATTCTGCTGCAGGTGATTTTGAAATTTCAAGGAAACACTCGGTTGCAACTTTGAAAACTGCTAGTGTTGAACATCCGCAGTGCTTGCATCTGGCACGCCCTGCCTGCATAGACATGCTTCTTCTAAGCACCACCCAGTTCTCTTGCCAGTCAGTCTTGGGCTCTGGTTTCCAAGTCCCTTTTCGTTTGCCTCTTCAGTCTTTGCGTTTCCAGCAGCATGGGCAAGGGCAGAGGCAACTTGCTTGGCAGAAAGGCTGCAGCTAAGTCTAAACCCAAGACCAAGCTTGTCAAAGTTGTCGAAAAAAAGGCACAGAAGGAAGCCAAGCAGCAGGCCAAGCAAGAGTCGAAAGTGAGTGGACACTTTCAGAAAGCCATGAACACTTACTTTGAGAGAACCATTCAGGAAGACCGGCAGTATGTCCTGAAGATGTTAGCTGAAAATGATGCTTGGGTCCCACGTCTCGCAGCCCTTTTCAGATGTGGCGCCATGAAGACGCTTCTGGAGACCGGTGAGATGACTCCTGATGCCACCCTTGGTGACTCTGATGAGCCGAAGTGGAAAGGTAAGGTTTACAAACTTCTGAGCCTTCCCTTGCAGGCAAAGTTGGCCATGGTGAAGCCCTTTGTCACGCTTCCTGTCGACGATGAGGAGGATGCTGGCGGCGCCTGGTTGGACCAGGTCATGAAGTACTTGTTCCACATCGATGAGCAGACGCCCTTGCCCAAGCATGAGAGCATTCGAAGCTTCAAGACCCTGGAGGCTTTCGCGAAAGCAAGGGTTGATGACATTGGTCGGAACCGTTTGGAAGGCAAGAGCCTGGCCTTCGGGAAGAAGGACGAGTTGGCCTTCTATGGCTTGGATGATGCCAATCCCTCCTTGCTGAAGTGTCTCTTCTTGCCAGATGCCATTGCTCGCCTCCCTGACATCAATGGAGCTGACACCAAGTGGAACTTGTCCCATCCCTTCGACGCGAATTGTGAGGCAGTGTGTGATGACAACGGTGACATCACCTTCAACTGTTCCTCCTTCTTTGCTCAGATTCGCTTCTTGGAGACGAAGCGCTGGACCTATCACGTGGACCTTGAGACCAAGGAGAATGCTGGGACCAGTGCAGGGTCTGCTGCAGCACCGTCTATTTGTCCTGGGCTGTCGTTTTCTGTGAGCAAGGCAAAGTCCTGATTGCCTGAGACTTTTCCAGGCTTTTGGCATACTTTCGAGCCAAGAATTGGCTCTGTGAAATTGGAAATTTTATCTGAACCTGGCTTAGAACATATGTCAGGGAAGCCAAGCCTTTGAGGTTTGCAGGGCGACATGTGCAGCCGGTTTGAGAATAAAAAATTAAGCTGGAGTTGGGCGCATCTTCAGCTTTGTCGGGGCGTTGCCACATTGCTTGTTTGCCCAGTATTTCTTATCTTGTTGGAACACAGAAGACAAATTTGGATGCACTAATGCAGTGATGTTCTCTTTTTTTTGGGCTGGTGAAGCCGGAGATGGAGCAAATCAAATCAGATCCGCACATGAAGCTCACCATGAGCGGCAGTCTCTTTTCATGTCAAATGCAATTAAGTTTTGGTTCAGAGCCGCTTTTGAATCTAAGTTGTTTCCTCTGCTCTTGCTCATGCCGCCTCTCCTTTACACCATCGAAGAGCTGAACCCGTCAGGGTTTTATGGACGAGATTTTTCTGCCCTCTTAGCAGATGAAACATACTTCGTGCTGGACCCACTGCAAGACTCGCAGCTGCAACTTTGGCCACCTGAGCGCATAGATGCCGAACTGCCAGTATTTCTGTACTACATCTTAGCGGCTGAGATGGAAAGACGAGGCCTTCCTGTCCCTAAGCAGCCGTGTCCGGACATGCAGTGAGCAGATAGGTCGCTGTAGCTCGACTTTAAATTTGCGTTCTTGCAGACTTGATAATGCCTTTCGAAAGCCAAGCTTTCTGCATTTGGTCATTTGACTTTAGACGTTGGCTGGCAGCGTTTCAGACCTTGGTGCAGTTGCTGAAAAAAGAAGAAGAATTTTCCAAGAGTGCAAGGTGCAGCATTGGTGGTCCAACCTCTTGTTTTCGCATGTAAAAATCCGGACGAAAGGTCAAACACGTCGCAGTGAGCGTTTGGGTCTCTCTTTTGCTGTGGGTCTGCTCAAAGTGACAAGAAACCCTTGAGAACTTTTTTTTGGCTCCAAAGCCAGCTTGGTTTTGTGTTGGCATGGCTCAGAAAAACAGTTTCCGCAAAGAATGCAGTTGAAAAATGCATCTGCAGAAGTTTTGATGCGTCAAGTAGCAATTGTCATGTCATAGTTCAACAGGGAGCGGTTGAAAGTGCACTGGAGAACTCATGATAAAACATTGTCAGCAAAGACAGTGACAAAACCCTAGATTTTCTCGACACAGCTTTGTTTCTCATTTCTGTTTCATGGATGCTGGGGAGGATGAGCCATTCGAGGTTCAGACGGCAGAGGACATCCGTTTGACGCGGAACAAGGACCAGCTCTTGCTGCACAATGTTGCAACTGGGGAGGTGGCCGTGGTGGAAGAATCCAAGAACTGGACATCAGTAGAGCTTCTTACTGTTGATGGTGAGGGCGTGGTTCTGCGTGGATCTGCGTGGAAGCAACAACTCTGGAGAGGTGCAGGCCACGTCTATTTCTCATTGGTTGCAATTTGAAAAGAATCAAGATGACCTGGTGGATTTAGGTGATGGTTCTAGATCACAGTGGAGCGACATGGTCAAAACAACCGTGCCGTTAGCCTTGAGTCTGAGCAGGGGGCAAAGTGTCTTCACGTGTGAACTTCAAGTTGCCAAAGTTCCAAACGTGTCATCTTGCAGCATTTTCTGGCATATCCGTTGGATTGTGGATTGGCTGGGCGGCCACAAGAACAGCAATTTCATTGGCCAAGGTGCGAAGACTTGGGTCAACAAGGTGTTGGCGTACTTGCCACATGTGCCAGATCTGGACGAAGAGCATGAGATAGATGAAATTGCCCGCAAACACTTCCTCGAATCAGGGCATTCCAGGTTGAGGGCGTCTCCAAGGCAAGGTGAGGATGCTGACCAAGAGGTTCGAATGACCGAGTACTGTGCCTCAAGCTTTGCCATTTTGGTGATGTTGGCCCATTGGGCTGCCAGAGGCCCTCACAAACGATCAGCCCGGAAGCTGACCACCGAACAAGTGCAATCGCAAGCAACATCTTTGCTGAAAGTGCTGCTACATACTTTTGTGACAGCTGATCTGAGAATGGAAGTTGCTGAAGCGACAATTTGGTTTTGCCTGGTGGATGATGATGTTTGCCTGGAGTGGCAGCAATTTTGCTTGACAGAATCCCTGGCTTTGCTGCAGCGCGTTTTTGATTCAGAGCGAAGAGCAGTGCCCGTGCACGAGGCAATCATGGTGCTTTGCTTGGAGGAAATCAATACCAGAGTATCACAGAGCCGTCGTGCTGCAGCAACCATGGCCTTGGCTTGGCTCATTCAGGCACTCGTCTGGGTGCTGGAGAGTTCCAAGAGAGACGAGATCTGGCAAAAAACCGAACTGTGGCAGCTGCAGCCTCTCAGGACAAGTTTTTTTTTTGGGTGTTTTCTGTCGGGTGAAGCAAGGGCTTGTTTTCACCGGTTGGACCAGAATACTTCATGTTTTTGCCATGGAACCGAAACATTCTTTTCCAAATTCCGTTGCGTCGGCGATATTTTTTTCAGATGCAAGCTGACTGAAATTGTGACCGTTTACTTGAGATTTATTTGCCATTTATTGCATGCCATTTCTGCCGGGACGGAGAATGAAAAGGACTAAGCGTGAGTTTCTGTTTTTCTCTCTTTCGCTCTCCTTGAGTGAAGAATATATGGTAGTGTGCGAAGCACACTTTGGGAAGGCAAAGTTTGCATCTATGTTGTTTTTTTATTGAGAAATCATTGTGAGCCTGCGGGTATTTTTTGTTTTCCAGCTTTTTGCTGGCCAGGACAGCGAGAAACTACAGACGATTATCAGGGCAGATGAAAGCCTCTTTGGTGGAACGAACTGAACAGACCCATTTGAGAAGCGTGAGCACGGTTCTCGCGACGTTGCCTGGCTCAACTGGAAAGCAACGGGGGTCCAACTATGTACAGCACGAACGGTATAGCTATTTGCTGGAATCCAAAAAAACGTTTGAAGCGGGGCATTCAATTGGTTTGGTATTAGATGGTGTCCAGCTGGGCGACCCGATTCTGAATTGTATTGCTTGGGACAGCAAGAGCAAACATGGGTGCATTTTGCCTCCACAGGCCGGATTTTTCACAACATTTATTTTTTTCCAAACAACTTTTTGCCAACCATTTTTTTATTTTGCACAGCATGTAATTTTTTTCAAACAGAAACAGAAACAGTTTTTGGCTTGCTATTTTCGGAAAAAGCAAACCCGGGCGCGGTCAAAACCAAAGTTGCCGGCCGCATAATTTTTCAAAGGTCACTGTGGTTTCGTTCAAAAAACAAATGCGTAATACTATTTCAAATACATACCAACGCATAATTTTTCAAAGGTTGTAGCATCTAGATTTTCCACGGTTGTTTGACCACATCCAGACATTGGTTTTGGAGCCTCTCCCAGGGTTACTTTTGGACGCATAATTTTTCAAAGGTTGTTTAAGTCGCAGGAGACGGAAGTGAGAGCAATATATACTGTTTTTTAGGCTCAGAGACCAGGATATTTTTCAGGTCCATTTAAGTCACCTTAAAACTATTTCCCTCCTGTAAACTCAGGTGTGGGTAGCTAAGATAAATAGGGCCAGGGATCTTATCACCTTCATACTGGCCTGCCCTGGGCAGGTGACCGGCCAAATCAAACCCGTGACTGGTACGCAAGATGGCCAGGAGGCCTTGGCACAGCAGACTGCCAGATTTATGGAGCCACCGCCTCCTGGTGAGCAGCCTCCTGAGAAACGCAGGCGCTTGGGCCGCAAATCCAGGCCAGCCCAGCCGCGACTGCCCACTTTGCACTGGATTTTTGACATGAAACATTGTCTGGAAATGTTGGGAAGGCCTTTGAGGCAATTTGTAGCAACAGAGGATATCATGGCTTCGGAAAACTGTCCAGCCATTTTGACAGTTTGCACAGACCAGGAAAGCTTGCAACTGGCAGCCGCAAATTTTCTGAAGTGGCATGTTGGCCTGATGATGGAGCATGTGTATGACCCGCAGCACAGACGAAGCAATGATTCCACCCTTGCTTTGGCTGAGTGCGGGTTGTTGCAAAGGTGCTGCATGAACCTTTGTTTGTTCAATCTGAAATTTGGACCTTTTTTGAAAGGTGGATGGCACACTTTGATCATCGAGACTGCTTGCAAAGTTTCAGAAGAGTTGTCTCCCAACGATCCCGTGCTGAAGCATTTCATGCCCAGCATCTTAGAGGACTATGGTGAAACATGGGATCAGAACACCGAAGCCCGTCGGAGGCGATTTCTGCTTGAGCTGCCAACGGCCCCGTTTGTGACGTCCAAAGGCCCCAAGGCCGCCATGAGCCGCTTCAATAGCGTGACCCAGGCTGCTTTATTTCTGGATCAGCACTGGAGCGCCCAAGCATTTCTGTTTACCATGACTTGCTTGATCCAGGGGTGGGTCGAGTGCGCAGATCAACTTTGGCAACCTGATGATGTCAATGCAGCAGATTGCCCAGGTGGAGCAGAAGGTCCCGTGAGTGCAGATGATTCTGGAGCAGCGTCCGCCTCAGCCGGGCCGTCAACAAGTAAGGTACAGGCCAAGTTGGAGGCCAAGAAGGCTTTGGAGAGAATGCGAGGAAAAGCAGTGAACACCTTTCACTGCATGACTCGGTTTTTGAATGACCCTGAGTCCAAGACTTTTTGCCGAATCATGGCTTACCTTCAAGAAGCAGAAGCTGCAAGCTCAGGCTTGATGCTGCATCGAATGCGGGGCGAGCAAGCCACGAAAGAGCAATTTGCAGCCTGGGCAGATAGGTCCTTTTTGCATGAGCTGAAGGACATGCTTTTGGTCCTGAAGGATCAAACAAAACTGAAGCGAATGGGTTTTGCCATGTATTTGCTGGCGTCGGCACACAAGAAGGATCAGATCGCCATGGACAATTCCATTGCAGCCACTGTGTTTAGCGCAGTCAGAAGCTTCTTGAAGTTCAGGTGTGGTTCAATGCTGTGGCATACCTGGAGCCTTCCTTGTGTGAGCGCCTTGCTCTTACATGATGACGCTGCCAAAGTTCAAAAAGGTCTGGCATTCTTGAAAAGCATCTTCGGCACGTGTGCTGCAACTGAAAATGAAGGCAGTCTAGCCAGCAAAAACCTCCTTCATGGGCAAGGCAGTTCTAGTCCAGCAATGAGGTGGATGTTACGTCGACTTTCAGAAGTTGATTTCGCTGCAGTCCCTGCCGAAGTTGGCCGGTGTTTGTCTGACATGTTTTCAGCATTGTTGAATTCAAAGTTGGTAGAAGACTTGCAGAAACTTCAAAGGGAACATGAAGTGCGCACTGCTTCCTCAAAGCAGATCTCAAAGATGGAGGCCTGGAGAGTGGGCAGTCAACACAACTTGCTCAAAAGCTATGACCGGAAGGAAGTTGGAGTGAGCACTTTCCTTTTTCAACCAGAAAATTTCCAAGAGGCCAAGTTGTTTGTAGCTCCTCAGAAACATGCTGACAGCGATCCTCCAGATGAAATTGCATTTTGCAAAAAGCTGAAGGAGGTCACAGGCCAGACAAGTTGGCCAACTTTCACACCTGAGTCTCAGCAGCAAATCTTTGCCAATTTGGCTTTGCTGAGGCACATCCATGATGGAGGCAAAGATTGGCAGATGGTCGAATGTGCGTATCGTGCCTCATTTTTACCGGAAGGGCATTGCATTTTGCAAGGTGGGTCCCTTTACTACGTGGTTCGCGTCTATGAGCATGCTGCATTGTGTTGGCCAGCCACTTTGCATGCGACCCACGTAGCCTTGAACATGAACATTTCTGAGCTTGCTTGGATTTTCGTCTTCGCGGTGGAATCCGTCAAGGTGATCCGCCTAGAAGCAGTTTCGCCAATTTACATGTATGATGCTTACAAGAAAGCCAATGCCGGCATCACTTTGAAGAATCATCCGCCGACATCTGTTCTGGACCATCACATGGAGACCGGCTTTTCTGGACTCAAGGAAACTGCTTTGAGGAGGCTGTTGTCTGACCTTGGCATCCCTGAGACATCATGCGGAATCGGTGTGCCAGAGGAAGTTGCTTTGGCGGCCACCCTCATGTTGAATGTGAACCCGTTGCTCACCGAATCTTCGGTAGTTGGCAAGCTTTTGCTTCGAGAGCAGACACCTGGTCACGCCATGGTCGGGTCAGAAGAAAGTTTAGACGAGGCAGTCAAAGACACTGTCCTGACAGGCGAGGCAGAAAAGATTTTGTCACATGTAAAAAAGTTTTCGGAGAGCAAGTTGGCAGAACAGCTTGAAACAAAAAAGAAGGTTGCACGTATGGCTTTTGGCAAAGTGATGGATGCAATTCCTCTAGAGAAAATCAAAGCTGCCAAGGCAAAGTTGAGCAAAGAACCCAAAAAGACTGTTCCGAGCACAGGTTCCGGCTCGGCGAAAGACCAGAGACGAGTGTATGACAAACTCAAGGCTTCGATAGATAATGCTTTGCGGCAAAATGTGCCAGACCAAGTCAAAGTTTTCACAGATGAGCAAAATGGCAGATGGAAAATTTGCTGGGAAAAGGCAAGCTTGAAACAAAAAAGCATATCATGGACTGCAATTGGAGCAGTCGAAGCATGCAACGTTGCTGTGAAGCTAGCGTGGAACTGGTCTGAAGAGCAGACTGGAATTCCAATGCCGCAGAAGATCAGGGATAAGATGGCCAAACTCAGCTGAAATCTTGTCTCTCTGAGCGCAGGTTGCACAAAAAAACTGACATGAACAGCTGCCTGCTTCCTCCATTTTTCTGACACAAGAACATCACAGGTTTTTTTTGTCAGGGTGCCGCACGTTCTGTTGTGATCACTCCTAGGAGCTGTCATGTGTTTGTTAATGGGAGTTTGCCATCACATGAATGAATTACGCCGGGCAGGCCCATGTTTATCTGAAAAGAAGCCGCAAGACTTGGATACGAAAACCTGATGACCTGACAGCGTGAAAGCTGCAATGACACGAAGTGCAATTTCAATTTTGTGTTGTTTCGTGTCTGCTGTTTTTATCCAAACAGGTTCTCTTTTGCTGTCTCTACCACCGCTTGGCCTTTCCACTTTAGCCATGGGTTTGCAACTCACGTTTCTCAGCGATAAGCAAGCACCAAAAGCTTTGGATGCAGTGCTGCGTCAGGTGAAGCCATGTCACTGGACAGATATCAAACCAGCCACAGCAGCCAGGATTGAAGCCCATATGGAGGCTGCCCTTGGAGCTGAAGACCCCTCCTCGCTGCTGGGCTCAGAGCTGAGGTTTAGTGAGGATGGCTTCTCTTGGTACAAGTTTCTCTTGGTGGAGGTTTGCCAAGACGCCAGGGTGCTCAGGTACGAGGGCAAAACAAGCAAGAAGCACATGCTTGTCAAGCCAGTCGCCAACGTGGTCGTGAAGTTCACTGTGGAGTACGAGGGCAAACCGAAGGGACCACAGCTTCACGCTTGGTCTTTGGGATCTGGTGGTCACCTTGGATCCTACAATTTCCAATGGGGTGATTTGGCTTGTCAGGTTTTCACTGCTGCAAGCCAGAAGATGAGCCACTTCAAGCGCATGCTGTCGGAGCCGGAGCAGAAGGCCATTTGCTGGATGCTTGGAGATGACCGAATCTACCCTACTTCGGTGCATATGTCCATGTGGTCGTGGCTGAAATCTTTGAACTGGAGCATTCCTGCGCGCTCGGAGGTCAGTAAGGATAAGAAACCTAAAGGGCCGCTGAAGACACCCGCAAAAAAGCGGGTAGTAAAGAACAATTTGAAATAGGTGACGGTGAAGCACAGTTTTTTTTTCACCGTGAGGATGGCTTAGTTGACTTGCAGTAGGATAGCTTCGCTGACTTGCGCAGGCTCGGGTTCTGCTCCAGGAGCCCCACTAGAAGTCAAAAGAAGCTGTCACAGAGCAAATAGATTTTTCCAGTTTTTCTCCTTTGATCTGAGCCTGTGCTATGTGCAGCATGAACCTTTGCAAAGTCTGTGCCAGCCGGTTTTGCATTGACTTAGACGCAGCCCAACTGGGACGAAAAGCCAGTGAGAGTGACCTAGAACCCAAGAGAACGCGAAAGCTACAAGCGAAGCGTGGAAAAATGGTGGGCAGTTTGCCCCTGCACCTGTGTCTTCAAGACATTGAATGTTTCCTCGAAGATTTGCTTTCACCACTGTCCTCTGATAGTGTTTCAATGTTTTCCTTTGTTCAACCTTGTGAGTCCCAATGCGTTCAAAGTGTCTGACCAGGAAGCGAGTATTTCCCCAAAACAATCATTGATTCTAAACATGACTTCTAAGATTAAGGTGTGTCTCTGGTTCAATCCGGTGCCGTGAATGCAGTTTGTATTTTCGCGACATTTCACAAGCATGGCTTACCAAAAGATGTTGTCCCAGGCAAACACGTATTTCAAAGTGTGTGCAGGCAATCAAGTTTTCAATGATCCATGAAGGATTTTTGTTTGGCTTTGCCAGGTTTGAGCTGAGACGAAGCTTGGGCAAGCTGTTTCTCTGAGGCGCGATAGATGCTTGCAGACGTTGTTGCATCCCTGTGTTTAGAAGGGGTGTGCAGAATTCACCTCAAATTGTTTTGGGTACCGCCTACTATGGGTTCTGATGCGTGTGACGAGCCTTCCATAAGTTTTGGCCAAACAGTTTCTGCTTTTCCATCAGGAGTCAACAACCATTCCGTAAGATAGAAGATTTCTTTTGATTCTGTGAACCATAGTGGATCATGTGGCAGTTTCAGCGACCGCTTGCTCTTGGCAGCAGCTTTTTTGGGGTTCAACTGTGCAGATTTTGCGCAACCTAGTAGTTAGCCTTGGTTTGTCCCGATGGTGCGGCCTTCTTGGGAAATTTTTCTGTCCCAGATCATGGCTGTTCTGCAGAGGATGTTTCCTCAGGAAGCAAAATTAGGACACTTTGTTGACCATGGCCTTGAGCAGCTGAGAGAAGCATGCAGCCGTGGGCAGCTCATTTTTGCAGCCAACTGGCGCTGCAAGGAGTTGGAAGAGATGTGGTTACTACTGACTTCTGTCCGCATGAGCGCAGGGATGCCAGGTCTTTCCTTCATGGATCCCACGACAGATCCGATTGCAGTGGCCCCTTCGAAAAATGTATTGCCGGTGCTAGACCTCCTGCAGGCATTCTTCTGTGCTGAAAGAATGGCTACCATTCAGTCTTTCTACGTGGACTTGAAAGGCGCGATGGCAACACTGGAACTGCTGATCCCAAAGCTTGCCAACCAACCAGAGTTGAAGCATTTCTTCGAATCAGTCCGTGGAATTTTGATTGATACGTATTGCTGCACACGCCTCCTCATAGCCACAGAAGACTAGTCAGTTTGAAAGACCCGGTGCAGCGACTGAATCGCCGTGTAGATGTCTGACTTTGGTGGCATAAGCTCACCTACATGTTTGGTTCTGTCAAATAGGAAATTCATTGCGTTGTTTGGCTGAGCACGGTTAGTTGAAGATGCAAAATGCCACACTGTGCTTTGCAACCCTGCATTTTTCTGTTCGTCGTGAGCGCCCAGGAAGAGTCCACTGACTGCTATGTGCATTTTACCCTCTGTTTTTTTTTCCAGTTTTGCCACCATCAGCAGATCAGTGTGAAAATATAGCAAGCAATTTTGGAACCCAAAGAGACCATTGCCATTCTCATATTAAATGTGGTCTGGAATTTGATTAACCATTCATTGGGAAAATCAGTGTTGAGGAAATCCACCAGGTTGAATTTCAACCGGGGTCTTCCCAGAGACCCTTGCCAGGCCATGGAGCGCGACCCAGCCCAACGAATCTCCGAGTTGGAGACGGACATGAAAGCGCTGCAGGAAGCTGTGGCCGCCTTGCGTGCAGCCTTGCTTCTCCACCAGATAGTGACGCATGCAGTTTTGGAGCAACACCGCAGTAGCAGGGTCCGGGTTCCCAAGAGAAAACGAAAGTAATACTTACTGTTGCCGACACTCAAAGCATTTCATATAGTGGCAACATAATTTATCCGTTTTGTTTTGCCTTCACCTGTGAAAGATGTGAAAGAGAAATCATTCTTGCGCAGCCTAGACAGTTTTGAAAAAATCAGGACAGCTTAGAGGAAAGAAAAAGAGGTTCGATCCTCATACTGTCCAGCAAGTGCGAGCTTCATCGCTTGGAGGTCTTGCAACCCATAAGTTTTTTTTCAAACGGGAAACCAGGTCTCGTGCGTTTTCAATGGTGTCTGTTTTTCAAGAGCTGTTATTTCTCCTGAAGACCTTCAATTTGATATCTTCAGCCGTCTCTTGGAGACTTCGCATACCCGATGATGCACGCAGTGTTGTTTGCAGCTTACCCCCATCAGCGCATATACAAACCGCAGCAGGCTGCCCAACAAGAAAAAAAGACTTTCGTGCGTTCACTGCCCACGATTTTGCTGAGAAAGATGGGAGCAGCCATTGCACCAAATCCTAAAAGGCAAACGTTTTGACATGTTGCGAATCCAGCCACTTCTGATGATGGGTTTCAGCTAGGTCTTGGTGGAAGACAGTAAGTAAGATTGTTTAAATTGGTCTGCCATGCTCGTGCTTATGCGCCTCTTGTTTCGCAAAACAAACTGGATGCAGAGAATATACAGCCCCAGAAAAAGCAAATATTACATTGATATGATTCATCTCCATCCTTTTTTGTGCCGGATGAACCAATGCATTCGATTATTGTTTTTTGGTGGCGACGCCAACAATTTAGTAAGGATTGGCTCCCCTGCTTTAGGCACCTGTGAAAAATCACTTGCTTCCTGGGAGGAGTGTGAAGGAGATTTCCGTGAAACTTCGAGAATCTTCGAGCATTCTGGTTTGTTAGATTTTTGATTAGCTGGGGGATAGCGAAAATTACGTATATTAAAAGTCCTGGTGAATAAAGATTAATAAGGCATTCGCACAGACCCACCAACCATTAAAGTTTTCCACCCCAACCAGTCCTTCACCTGCAAATAGTTGTTTGGTATGCTTCAAATATGGCTACCCCATGGTTTTCCCCCAATAGGTTTCACCTAGACAATATGAAACAGAAAATAGCTAGTTAAGGCTCAAGCGCAACATAGTTGCTGAGTGTGCGTGTCAACACGAGTATTGCAAATGGAAATGGGCATTCCCTATGTCACTTGCTGCATGCCTGTGGGACAAACCAACCGTATAGGTTTGCTTTCAGGATGCTTGTGCCGGTGCGGCACCCGGACGCTGCATTCACATTGTGCCAGCCCTGAGTCAAACCTTGGGCTAGTAGAGTCGTTGTCTCTCGCACGGCCCTGTCTGGGCCTACCCACCCAGGCGCATAGCCGTTTAAAGGTTATAATTTCTCATGGGTTGTCCGTTCTTCCAAGGGAACCCGCGCTTTGTTGATCGCCTCGTTCTCGACCATGATGATGTGCTCGACCATGATGATGTGCAGCGGAAGAGTGTTCTCCAGGATCAAGAGGATGTACCGGCATAGCCTCCCACGTTCGATCGCTCTCGTAGTACCACATAGTCCCACACATCCTCTTGTAACCCTTGATGACCGCCTGGCAAAATTCCTTGGTG
>Ga0126342_10010305_pt1 | contig 16718 bp, 15 predicted proteins | sample Cyp1metagenome_FD_92528 | JGI IMG/M metagenome (GOLD analysis project Ga0126342, IMG submission 92528) | Coral microbial communities from Lord Howe Island, Old Settlement Bay, Australia - Cyphastrea 1 metagenome | ecosystem: Host-associated > Invertebrates > Cnidaria > Coral ... | reverse complement strand
CGGCTGTAGTCGGCTGGTCGGCTGTAGTCGGCTGGTCGGCTGTAGTCGGCTGGTCGGCTGTAGTCGGCTGCACTCGACCGTGTGAAATTCCTAAGCCCTCTCTCCTGGCACAATGCAGAAGTGGAAAACTTAGGTTGAATCCGAACACAGCCTGTTGTAACGGCAGAACCCAAATGGATAGCCGCGCCGAGATAGTGGCGATCGGGCGTGGGCACAAAACTCTTGGATGCTTGAGGTGGAGCACCCAGCGCTTCAAAAAGGAGCTTGAGCCCCAAGCGGGACACATTAGCTTGCCAGATCACCTCCAGGGCCAGCTCGTCATCGAAGTAGGCCGCCGTGATGGCGTAGAGGCACCTGCGTGCTGCTGCAATCCCCAACTGAGGAAGGCGGTTGAAAGATACCACAGCGCTCTCCAACCCAAAAGCCAAACCCCATAGGATTGTGTACCGCCATCCCTGCTGGGGTACCCAGACCGCCACAGCACTGAATGGGAGGTGTTGGGGGCTCCCAGACGGAAGTCGATCCAAGGGTGGTGCACAGACCAATCCTCTTGGCACGTGACCTGTAGTCGACGGGCAAGCTGCTTGATGACCGCTGGGATGAAGTCCAGGTTAACCGTATAAATTGTCTCCACCATGCTTGTGCTCCGGTTGTGCAGGGAGCGCTTTGCGTTGTCTATGGCGCGCTCCTTCCCATCTGGTTGTACAACAAGAAAGCGCTCCAGCGGTCGCCACTGGCCCCGGCCGAAACGCCTATCGAGGTCCTGTCGGGTAAGAAAACCCGAACAGAAACCCTTTTGCTGTTCCAGCAGCGTGGCCTGGTAAATGCGCTCGGCGTGAACCGGAAGCCGCGAGCCCTCGATGCGCCGGATGGCTTCTTCGGCCTCAGGCCCCAGCCACTCAGCCACTGGTAGAGCTTCCCGACCTGGGATGGGCCGAAACACACCACTGGGTGCACATCACCCACTATAGGGTACCCTCGGATCATTTGAACTGGCTGCTTCAAATCCGGCCACCGTAGCATCACGGTCAAGAAGGCCATCATCCCTGGTCGTTTTTGTGCTGCCACGCGACTGGCGCTAACACAGCGGAAGGTGGCCAGCGCAGTCTCCAGAGGTTGCAGAGCCTTGCTCACCTGGGTCAAAACACGGCGGCACTGCGCAGAGTAGCTCGCCAAGTGCTGTCGCCAGACGGCCACTGCATGCAAAACAAAATCGACATCTGGGTCTGGCCACTCGCGCAGCCGAAAGGGTGAGGGCAAACGGCCAGCCGCTTCCATATGCTGCTCCTTCCCGAGGCCAGGGGGGAGTAGGTGGTCGAGACCCTTCCGAGAATTCCCGGGGTAGCGTTGGCCTGTCAAGCCGGCGAAGAGCTCAGCCCTGTGCTGGCGGGTGATTGGCGTAGGTCCCAAGGAATCCAAGACAATGCCACGGCCAAGGGCCCAGGCAGAAAAAGCTTGGAGCTGCCAGATAGCCAGTGGCTTGAGCTTCTGCCGGACACTATGCCAAACTGCATGCCCCACCGTGAACTCAGAGAAAATTGCAGAGCGCATGCCCTCCACCACCTGGTCGCTAGAGAGCAGACCAGGTGAAGCGGCGAGGCGCCCCGGTTCCCAGACCGTGCCAACCAAGCGGTCTTTCAAAGCCGCCTCCTCCAAATCCAAGGGAGTCCTGGGTATCTTCGAAGACAGCGCGCCCGGTAGTAGGCAAAACAAGGCCACAATCATCGGGAGGTGAAAACCATTTCCAATGAGACTATTCTGGGGCTGTCTGCGAACTGCCGGTGGACCATTAACTGCTTGAAGGCACTGGGCCGGCAGACCCATCATTTGGCAGCGCTCCTCGGGGAAAGGTTGTCTCCATTCGTGCTGTCGCCACAGCAGACTAGCTTCCTCATATGCTGACGGGGGAAATCTGCGATCGTCACTAAAGAATTTGGCCGCCGCTTCAGGCGCCACCAGTTTCACCCGGTCAGTAGGGTGCCAAAACTCTCTTGTAAAGGGGTGCATAGCGCCAACTCCATGGGCCCGAACCACCTCTGAAGCATCGAAGAGCGGCGCGAACCCGCCGTCACAATGTACCTTGGCCGGGATAGGCTTGTCTGAATGCTGGACCCATTCCCATCCGTCAGGGGGGGTGCGCTCAGGCGACACACCACGACCCCGACACCCGAGCCACAGCAAGCGACGCCGCTGCACCCATCCGCAGGCCGCTGCGTCCATCACGATGGGTGGGAACCCTACCCATTCAGTATATTGGTCCCTCACATCTAGCGGCATGGAGGCTACATTCTCGAGGAAGGTCACGATGTCCAAATTGCGACACTCAGGGAGGGCCTCCAGTTCCTCACGAATACGCCGGAGTTGGAGCGGTTGTTGGCTCCGCACATCGGCCAGGCCCTTCCTGTCTGGGTTCAGTGCTGAATTGCCTTGGCACGGCGAACCGCCGCCGAGAATGATACCCCGGACGGTTCGTCGCTGTAAGAATGGACGGAGCACAGCACCAGTCACATTTTCAACAGCGTCCACTGCCACCACCTGGGATAAGCACTGCTGGGTAGCCTGGGCAGGAATAGGGTCGTTTTCGGCTGCTACCGCATGGAAGCGGGTGCCCATTGCCAGCAGTGCTAAGCATAGACCACTAAAGCCAGCCCAAAGATCTATCACCAGCCACGCACCTACCAGTGGGCGAGCCCAAACAAATTGCGGGAGGTCACCCAAACCCCGCCACGCAACATGTTTCGCCGCCCGTAGCTGCAACGCTGCCGGGTCTGAGTGCTGCTGCGGCAAGTCTACCCGGGGGGCCCGGAGTAAAACTTCCCGGATGCCGCTAAGCGTGTCATCCTTGCATGCCTGGCCCTGGACCCCCGAGGTACCCAGACCCCGAGGGCGCAGGAGTCAATCCTCATGCTGCACCCGTGTGTGGGCCCGGCTAAGACATGGCTTGCCGCTAGGCAACTTCACGTCGCAGGCATGTAGGTTTTCACACTGCCCGTTGGAGCAGCCACGCCCGTCGTTGAAGGGCTTACACAGGCGCTTACCACCTTTCACCATGCTCACTGTAGCAAACCTGTCTGCTTTGAGGGTGCGCGGGCGTTTGGTTGCCGGCTCGCCCTCCGGGAGGGTGTCCTCTCCAGGCCGTCGTTTGGGGGTCGCCGGGTGCCCAGACCCGGCAGACCCGACCAACGGCGAGGCCAGAGGTGACCGCCACTCCAAATGGGTCTCCTGCAAGGCCTGCTTCAAGGCCAGCGACCCTGGCAACCCACGCCTCACATGCGTGGCAAGCTTTCCCCTGGTCAGGATGTCGTTCCTTTGCATCCACAGCATGGAGCCACTCGCGTACTCGGCACAGTTACGCAGAGCGCCATCAGCATATCCCAGAGCGGATGATAAGTCCATCATCCAATGGCGAGCACCCTCGTCGTCCACTTGATAATTGCCAGCCCATGCCATTGCGTGCGCCAAAACGCGCAGCTGCTAGTACTCCACACAACTCTTAATGGGCACTCCTTCTTCACGTTCAAATTCCAGGTGCAAGTTGTCACCCAGGGTCACAGACCCTTGGGTGCGTGGTTGTGCCACCGCGATCACACTCTTCACCTTGCGGGCCTCAATCACCGTGAGCTGCCCCTTGCGAAACTCCCTGTAAAGGCGAGATCTCAAGGCTTCACAAGGCTCCAGCGCAGGGTCCAGCTGCAGGTTGTAGCGGCGCGTCCAGTCCTGGTTGAGAGACTTCCAGCGGTTCGTCCAAGTCGGTCTGCTTGTTGGAGGGCACGGCCGCTTGGCGCAGGGCCTCACGGCCGATGTCAAAGGCACTGCGGAAGCGCGCCAGTGCAAAATCTTGTTGTCCTTCAAGGTGGGAACTTGGTTAACCAAAGTTTCCACACCTGATTCCCAACTCTCATGGGGGGTCAGATACACGTAGTCATCCAGGGTGACCACTTGGTGCTTGGCAATGAATGCCTCAGCCCACTCGTCGGACACGTTGGCCAGCTTCAAGCAGCCTTGCAGGCCGCGGTCATCCGCCAAGACATCTACGCGGCTCATGGCTGAAGGGCAACCGGAGCACCACTACTACGCTTGGGTCCAAAAACTCCAAAGCATATTATGCGTGCTACCGTGATTGCACACTCCGCACAGGTAGGGACAACAAAGGTGCACCACCTTCCCTAAAAACCTAACTACGCCTACTGACTAGGGGGGGACCCGGGGGTAGCCACACCCCTATCATCTGCCCGCTCACTTTTTCTCATAAAAGAAGGTCCGGGTCGTCAGCCGCTTTAGGCCTCCCAGGTACAGGCCCCTTGGCATGCGTCCCAAGCAGCGCCGGCAGACGGAATCCATACTGCCCTGCAGGAAGCCTTCTCCACGCGAAGGGTCCTGGACGAAGGGGGCATCTCTGCAGTAGTGTCTGAGACTACGTGAGTGCCTGTTTGAACCACTGCAGGTCCGCAGCCGCCGTCGGATCCGGCCAGATCCCACGCAAATCGTCTGCCTCTGCACTGTTGTCCGACGCCGAGCTGCTAGTGTCCACTGAGTCACTAGGCCCCGCTTCAGGCTCCCCGGCAGGCTCCGGCTCTGTAGCCGGGCTTGTCAGGCTCCGCCGCGTCGGCGATGGCCGCATTGAGAGCCGGCTCATCCGCCGCCCACGGTGTCTGCTGATGCAGAGCCTGGAAGTCTTTCCACGTCCAGGAATCCACAGGGAGTAGCCCGTCCGAAGTCAAGGTGACCTGCGGTCGATGCAGCTGCCAGAGCTCGAAGAAGCGGTCCAGCAGACGCACCTTCACCACGACGGACCGCAGCACCTTGTGGCCACTGTAGTGCCTCCCCATAGGCATAGTGGCCCGGCTGCGGGCGGCGGCCACACCACCTCCCTGCGGGACTTCCGACCAGTTGCCGACTGCTTGTGCATCCACGTCCGGCAATTCCACCACATTGCAGAGGGTCGGCATGAACCTGCTCAAACGGTTGAACGTAGCCCCCCTGGCGGAGTGGGTATCCAAACCACACTGCACCAGGGCTCCACGGAAGATTTCCAGAAATCGGCCCCTCGACATAGCTTTGCCCAACACCAGCGGTGTGCTAGCCGTGACTTCCCAGAGATCATCGGCCGCCAGTTCCAAAGCTGGTACAAGGAAGCCCGACGTAGCCAGGACTTCATGCCGGTAGAAGTCGTCCAGGAGGCGCCCTACCCCATGCCCGACCCAGGTCAGCTCCGGGAGGGCCCATCCATAGGCCGGGCGCGCTCCTTTCTTGCGCGCCTTCCCCTGCTGGCAGTGGAATTCAATCCAACGCCGTGAGCTGCCACGAAGCTGGAGCGCTGGATGTGCTCCCATCGCACACAGGCGATGGCTGCGAGGAGCACCCAAGCTAGCAGCAGCTTGTGGTTGCCTCTGGCCTTGCCGAAGAGGCATGCCAGGTTCACCAACTCCCAGGGTTGGAGCTCCGGCGCTTGCCGCGACGTATGCGCCCCAGCATGGAACCGATACGGCGCCACCAGCGGGTGAGTCAGGTCCAAACCGGCCCCCGCCTGGTTGGCAAACCATTTGAGGGCCGCGTGCATAGATGCTGCTGCCGTGGGCCCGCCTTGACTCACAGAGTGCAAGAACGAGGCCAACTCAAACGGTTTAGGCCGGTTGGGCTCCCAGCCGCTTTCCTGGCAGAACTTGACCCATCGGCGGAAGCTACTGACCAGGGCGCCCAGGCGAGGCGTCGACAGGCGCTGGGCACCGTGGAGCAAAGTCTCACGGACCCTCGCGCTGCCCAAGGGGTCCTGCAAGAGTGCCGGGTCAATACCCAACTCTGCGGGATCCAGCACAAAGTCCAGCAGGGCGTGGAACAAGAGATCCAGCTTGGCCTGCTTCGCCAGATCTTCTCGGCCCCCTTGTGCTGCCTGGGGGGCGGCCGGGCCCACCACCGTCGTAGATGTCGCCGTGCCGGTACCCAGACCGTGCAACGGCTTCATCCCACGAGTGATAGCGGAGGCAGGGGCCGCCACAGGTGCCGAAGGGATGGATCGAGAGGGGTGACAGACATCCGCTCCGTCACCGCCATCTCCACGGCATGGTGTTTAGCGCTCCTGGCCATACCATTGACCCGGCCGTAAACACTGGCCACTTCCAATCCCAGGTCGGCCGGCACATCTCGGCCCATAGCCAGGCGCAGAGCCTCCAGGAACTCATCCACATTGGTGTAGATCCCGACCACATCAGCCGCTGTTTCCACTCCCATCGCACCCAGGCTGATGAGGAGTGGCAACGGGAGGTCAACTATGGCGTCGGCCAGTTCCGGTGCCATGCCCTTGGTGGCTTCTCTGGCCGTGGGCGGCGGCCCTGCGGGCGATCTCGGCCGCATCCGGCTGGCCCTCGGGGGTGAGGACCTCGCGGAGGGGGACCCGGAAGGGCGTGCTGAGGCGGCGGAAGCTTCCATCCTCGTCAGTGAAGCCCGACCTCGACGACTTCCTCCGGCGTCGACGCCGTGTACGCCTGCCTGGCCTCTCTCCAGCTTCGGTTCTGGACGGCACAGGCGTGGCAGATCTTCTCCTCGGCATCGCAGTTGGTGCACACCGCAACTGGTGGGGCCTCGCAGCACTCATGCACACCAGCTGTGGGTCCACTCGCCGCAGCAATCGCAAGGGAGAGCACCCAGGCTACGTCCCTCACGATGTGCGGCCGCTGTCACCACAGCGTATGCCGCCCGCAGCTCCCAGCAGGCCTGCCGGTCAGCGCGCGTCACCGCACGGTGATCAAAGGTGGGATGGGTGGTGAGCCAAGTCCTCGCCGCACCCTTCCACACCTCAAAATCGACCGCACGGAGAGCCATGGACCCGTCGGAAAAACTGAACTGGGTCCTTGATCCAAAATGGCATCAAGGCCCAGAGGTCTCAACACTTTCATACCTCATAAAGCCCCTACCCAGCCAACCTACAGTTATGAAGGATAATACATACATGCAAATATATATATATATATGTGTGTGTGATACATACATGCAAATATGTATGTATGTATGTATGTATGTATGTATGCATGCATGCATGCATGTAATGTAACGTAACGTAACGTAACGTAACGTACCGTAACGTAACGTACCGTAACATAACGTAACGTAACGTTATGTAATGTAATGTAATGTAATTTATGTATGTATGTATGTATGTATGTATGTATCTATGTATGTATGTATGTATGTATGTGTGTGTATATGTATGTATGTATGTATGTATTAATATGTATATCTGTGAAGAAGCAAGGGGTTAGAGCTTGTCAGGAAGGCATTGACCCAAGTTGGGCTCCGGGTGCCGGATCATGCCGGTTTGTTTTTGAAGCTGGACTGAACTGACAAAAGTGGAAAACAAAAAGATTTGTAAAGCAGCAGCGCGCAGTTCAAAGTTGGAATGAAATCGTTTTCGGGGATGGGCTTGCCCTGCGCTCAAGCAAAGACAGACAAACAAAAAGCAAAAGAACACAAGCAAACCAGCATGAAAGAAATGCACAAACTGTGTTCAAAGGCAAGGCCTGGAGGGCTGCAATCGTCACCTCACATTTGGATCTGGCAGCCACACGTGCACGCCCGCACAAACCCCACTTGACCTACCAAGTGGAACACCCCGGCAACTCAGAGGACCACAGGACACCCAGTAAAGTACAAATTTCAGAAACACTTGAACCGGACGCTTTTAGTGGGTTACTCGCGAAAAAATTAAACTGGACTTGGAACCCGACAGCCGGAAAGGGCTTGCGTAATCCTGTTCCCCAAAGCAGGGGCGAAACTGCAAGAAACAGATGCGGTTGCTTTTCCAATGTCACCGATGAAGAGCTTTGCCCCCGGCCAGGACTTCAGCATCGGACCTGGGCGCAGGCCATGCAAGGATAGAACAGGTAAGGTAGCGATGGTGCGGGGGCAATTGCTTCAAACGGGCAACCAATAAAACACAATATGGTGCGAAAATGAAAGAAGGCCTGAAACACGCCTAACTATGGTCGTGGCAGAACAACTGCATGGGGACTCAGCTCTTTGAAATCCGCCCGCACCGACGGTGCCGGAGCGTGGTATAGTTTAGTGTGGGGAAAAACGAATCAACGAATCGATGCCAGAGCTTCAGCTGGGGTGGCCATGCATTCCCGCCACGAAACAAGGCGTCCCGAAAAAACAGTTCCAGTGTGATAATTTGTGCGTTTTTCATATCACTACAAAATCGGCTCACCTGCGCCACGTCAAGCCAACTAAGGTCCACCAGCACAAGGGAAGAGGCCCCCAAAAAAGAACCCCCCGGTGGTAGTTTAAACGTATATTTAATGTGGAAAACTCGTCCAATGCCATCGCTTCGAGCAAACATCTGCGCAACGTGGCTCGACCCGGGCCAAGTTGATCCCAGCGCAAACCCAACATGAGGAAGATTGCCCAATCGAGGCCAAAACCCGTAGAAAATATCGCTGAGAATGTGCATGCAGCCATTGGGCCCGCCATGTGCTCCGAACCGACTTGGGCCAAAGTTGCTCCCAAAGGGGCACAACTTGGATCCAAGTTGCACTACTTGAAGGCCTAGGTTGCGCACGTTGGGCACAAGTCAGGCACAAGTACGATCCACGCTGGGATCCAAGTAGCTCAAGTTGGGCCCAACATGGCGCAACCTGGCCAAAACTCGGGTTTGGGGCAGAGGCCGCCAAAAAAGAGCCCACTGTTTTTTTTCAGCCATGTGAGATTCCACTCGGGATCATTCCATCTGGAGACGTCATCATCGATAATTTACGTTGAATCAGGACAGGTCCGCATGCAGGAGATTGTGGACTTTGAGTAGTCATATCAAAACGTCTAAGGCGGTGTTCCAATACGCAGCAAAGGATCCAACCACTCGCCAGGATTAGACCGGGAACACTGGAGGAGAAAGGCCGGTAATTTGTCAGGGAACATGAGCAGACGCTAGCGAGGCGATTGAATCCAAATTCGGACAAATGCCGCGATAAAATTGCACGAATTGGAACATGTTTTGCCTCCAAGAGTCTCACAACAAAAACTTGAAAACGTCTTGCTATCTTACAAACAGAGCCCGGGCAAGCCGGGTGACGGAAGTTTCGAGAGAGGTAAGAACCTATAAAGACAAGGGAGAGCCTATAGGAGCAGCGCCTGACCGCCTGTCTGGCACGGCCGTTGACTGCGTGATCCCTTGGAAGTCTTTGTCCTTGACATGCCTTGCCCTTGACATCTTTGCCTGGTGCTGCCACTGTCTCTTGATCGGGTTTGCGCTTGTCATCTTTGAATCTTGACAGGTTTCTGAATTCTCGGCGTCTTTGAATCTTGTCAGCCCTTACGAGAGCCTTCTGTTTGTCCGGAAGTCTTTTTCTCCCCGCCATTTCAATCTCTTGATCTCCTTTGTTTGGCACGGTGGCTTGCGCTTGTCATCTTTGAATCTTGACAGCGTCTTTCTTGTTGACAGCTCAGGAGCCTGGGTCCTGACACACTCTGGTCTCCTGACAAATTTCTTTCCCTATTCCTTCACTCTCCTACTCCCTTCAGTTCCCTACTCTTTATAATTCCCGAGACACCCTGCTGTTTCCCTGTTGTTTCCTACGCTCTTCAGGTCCCTACTCTCTTTCACTTCTCCACTGTCTTCAACTATCTACTCTTCATCACATCTCTACTGTCTCCACAGAAGCTTTTACGCACAAAGCTTTTACACAAAGACGATTTTACACACAGACGCTTTTATAAACACAGGCGCTTTTACACACAGAAGCTTTTACACACAGAAGCTTTTACACATAGAAGCTTTTAGACACAACGCCTTTTACACAGAAGCTTTTACACGGAGAAGTTGTTACAGAAGCTCTTACACAAAGAAGCTTTTAGAGAAAGAAAATTTTACACAGAAAGGATTTGACACAGAAATTGCAGCTCCAAACTGAATCTCGGCACCTTGATGCAGCCACTCCAGCGCGATTTATAATGTCCAGCTGCAAAAGACAATAGAATAGTATTACGCACGCAGCCGCGGCACCAAGCAACCTTGACGCAGCCATTACAGTGCGATCTGCAGAGATTGACTTGCAAAACACAAAAGAAATACGCGCAACAGCGTCAGAATTTGCAGCTCCAAAACCGGATCTTGGCGTCAAAGCAATTCCAGTTTGTGCAAGAAAACACAGGGTTTCATGCGATTTCTACAATCCAAACATCACCTGACAAAACCTTGGAAGCAGCAATTCCAATGCAAAATGGAAGCCTGGATCACCAAACACAATGGCACAGCGCATGCGATCTTTCAAAGATCACCTCCGCGGAGCGCTGACAATGGGGACCACTTTTGCGCCATCCGAGCGCACCCCGAGCACGCCCGTCGCATGGACGAGGTTCCCTGCATCGACGCCGGGAGCCACTTTGTGCAAGAAAACACAGAGTTTCATGTGATTTCTAGAATCCAGACATCACTTGACAAAACCTTGGAAGCAGCAATTCCAATGCAAAATGCAAGCTTGGATCACCAAACACAATGGCACAGAGCATGCAATCTTTCAAAGATCACCTCCGCGCAGCGCTGACAATGCGCCATCCGAGCGCACCCCGAGCGCCAGCCGCACCCGTCGCACAGACGAGGTTTCCCTGCATCGACGCCGGGAGCCACTTTACACGAGAAACACAAGGTTTCCCCTGCGATTTCTAGCGCCCAAAAAAGACATCACCCCTCAAAGCGTTGGAAGCAGCCATTCCAATGCAAAATTTAAAGATCACCTCTGCGCAGTGCTGACACTGGGGGACCACTTTTGCGCCATCCGAGCGCAAACCAAGCGCCAGCCGCACCCGTGGCACAAACGAAGTTCCCCCCATCGTCGCCGGGAGCCACTTTGCGCGAGAAAACACAGGGCTTCGTGCGATTCCAAACATCCCCTTGACGCAGCAGTTCCATTGCGATCTGCAATCACTACGCTGCAAATCACACTACAACTGCGTCGACCACAGCGGCAATCAACAAGATGTATGCAGCCATTCCACTGCGATCTGCACAGATGAATTCTATTTTACAATGGGGGACGCGTTTGAGCGCAAACAAGCGAAGACCGCACCCATCGCACAGATGAGGTTCCCCCCATCGACTCCGGGAGCCACTTCATGCGAGAAAACACAGGGTTTCGATCGGTTTCTAACACCCAAACATCACCTTGACACAGCTGTAGTAGTTGTAGCTGTAGTTGTTTGTAGTCGTAGTCGTAGTGTAATTAGTGTAGTGTAGTGTACTGTAGTGTAATTAGTGTAGCGCAACGTAGCCTAGTATATTTGCAATTGTATTTGTAGTTGCAGGTGTAATTGTAGTACTGTAGTGTAGTGTAGTGTAGCGTAGTGTCGTGTAGTGTAGTGTGGTGTGGGGTGGGGTAGTGTAGTGCAGTGAAGTGTAGTGTAGTGTAGTGTAATGTAATGTAGTGTAATTATGTAGTTGTACAACTAGTACTAGTACTAGTACTAGTACTAGTACTAGTACTAGCACTAGCACTAGTACTAGCACTAGTACTAGCACTAGTACTAGCACTAGTACTAGCACTAGTACTAGCACTAGTAGTAGTAGTAGTAGTAGTAGTAGTAGTATCAGTAGTAGTAGTATCAGTCGTAGTAGTATCAGTAGTAGTAGTATCAGTAGTAGTAGTATCAGTAGTAGTAGTATCAGTAGTAGTAGTAGTAGTAGTAGCAGCAGCAGTAATAGTAATAGTAATAGTAGTAATAGTAGTAGTAGTAGTATCAGTAGTAGTAGTAGTAGCAGTAGTAGTAGTAGTAGTATGAGTATTAGCAGCAGCAGCAGCAGTAGTAGTAGTAGTTGTTGTTGTTGTTGTTGTAGCAGCAGTAGTAGCAGTAGTGGTTGTTGTTGTTGTTGTCGTTGCTGTTGATGGGCTCCACTGCCATCTGCAATCAGTGCCATGCCAATCACACTACAACTGTCGACCACCTCTTTACTCTCCACCTTTCTGCTCTCTTCCCACATCTCTATACTCTCTCACATCCCTACTCTCTCTATCTCTAATCTCTCCACATCCCTACTCTCCCCATCTGTAACCTCCTCATCATCTCTAATCGCTCCTCATCCCTACTCTCACCATCTCCAATCCCTCCTCCTCTCTACTCTCTCCATCTCTAATCTCTCCACATCCCTACTCTCTCCATCTCTAATCTCTCCACGTCCCTACTCTTTCCATCTCCAATCTCTCCACATCTCTACCCTCTCCACTCTCCATCTCTAATCTCCACATCCCTACTCTCTCCATCTCTGATCTCGCCACATCTCTACTCTCTCCATCTCTAATCTTTCCTCATCCCTACTCTCACCATCTCTATACTCTCTCACATCCCTATTCTCACTATCTCTAATCTCTCCACATCCCTACTCTCTCCATCTCTGATCTTTCCACATCTCTCTTCTCTCCATCTCTAAATTTTCCTCATCCCTAGTCTTTCCAGTTGTGATTATTTATTTGATCTCCGCATCTTGAAAACTTGTAAAACGGAGTTTAAGGGTCAGTTCACAATGAATCCACCAGGGCTGCAAACCATGGGTAGCAACAAAATCTAAACATAGTTCTATCCACGAAGCTCTTTCTTCAGCCGCTGCCCCCCCTCACAGGGACAAACCAGTGGGGAGCAGAAAGGTAGCTAGCCAAAGTTCTTGTGGCAAGTTGGGAGATCCGGTTCCGACCTGATGCGACAGAACATAAGTCATGCAATCTCCCAACCGGCCCCAAGACCCAGGAAGACTGCGCAAAATCGTCCACTTTCATCGTTTCGACCGAACATCTGCGTAACATGGGCTCAAGCTTGTACCCAACTTGCGTCCAAGGGCCGCTGTTGCTCCCAAGCAGTGCCATGTTGGAGCCAACTTGGTCCAAACGCATTTTCGTTGCACGATCCTACTGCAAGTTGCTGGGTTTTCAACTGTCCAAGGCGGCCCATGCCAGCTCTAGGGACTCCCCCCTCGCTTCTACTTCCAGCAGGGGCTTGCTCGCAATCTCTTACATCTCTTACCTTTCATATCATCCGGCGCAGGCGGTGCTCGTCGCGAAAGCGATTGTAGAATACAAGAATGTCTTCCGTTTAGCTCCTGTACTTGGGCTGTGACTCAAGTCTGGTTGAATCCACCAAGCCACAAATCTTGCCTTGGAGAACCATCAAATCGCAAAACACAATAGCTGATCTACAAAGTACATGTACCAAAAGGAATGTAGTATTCGACATGAATATGCCATATACAAATATATCATCATATGTATACAACCATAAAATATAAATATACCAATCATATGTATATATATATGTAGAGAGAGAGAGATCGTATATCTATAAATGAAAATCATATATCACTTTTTAAACTCTTAAAACAATTAAAACATATATGTATATAAATATATCAACTATATATATATGTGTGTGTGAATCATATATCATATAAATCATCTATATATATATATATATATGTGTGTGTAAATCATATATCAGATGTATATATTTTTAATCACCGACGGAAGTTTAGAAGTCAAACTTCCGACAATATGGACAGATGAAAAGCAGAGATGGGAAGAGTCAGAGAAGAGAAGAGAAGAAGAAAGAAGATCAAAAAAGAGAAAGCCTCAGAAGAAAGAAGATCCAGGCACGCGAAAAGGTAGGAAAGTCGCGAGACACTGTGTTTTTCCGATGATCTGTGGCTCCGGAGGGTCGACAAGTAGGCTGCTAAAGCGGCGGGCGCGGAGCCAGCTTGCCAGATGAGAGATGAAAAATTGCACGCCGTTGTTGCGCGAAGCACATTTCTAAGTCAAAATGTACAAAACACCTCAGCTTCGAAATACTTTTAGAAGCTGCCATGTCGAAAAAGTGCACACATTTCGAAGTCAAAATGTTAAAATCACCACATGCTCGGACCACTTTTGGAAGTTGAGATGTCGAAAAAAGGTGCACACCGTTGTGGCGCGAAGCACATTTCGAAGTCGAAAGTGCAAAAAACTGTGGGGTACGGAGCGCTTTTGGACGTTCAGATGCCGTTTTGCGTTGCAGGCGCAAGGGATTATGCACCTTGTCAAAGTGAGCAAAACTTCAGGGATTTGCAGCATTTCCAAAAACGACGGCAGGCGCGGGACATTTGAAGGGGATCTGCAAAGATACATTTTCCGTGGCAGGCGCAGTACAAGAGACATGTTCATCAGAGATGTTAAGAGGTCCGGACGCTGATTTCTGAGGGGTTGCATTTTGGAGCATCAGATCTTCAGTTTTGGCAAGATGACTTTGCGTGACAGGTGCGGCACTTCGTATGACTTGGCATCACTTTTTCGTGGCAGGCGCAGCACTTTAGACAGGTGGAGCGGAAAAATCGCAAAATGAATTGGCACGAGGCCGTGAGCTCTGCACTCAACTTTCCGTTTTTGAAGGAAGTCTCGCAGAATTGTTTCGTTTTTGATGTTGCCACCGTCGAAAAATGAGGAAGTCTCGCAGAATTGCTTCGTTTTTGCATTTGTTAACTTCGAAAACTGAGGAAGTCTCGCAGAATTCGTTTCGTTTTTGACGTGGTCAAGTTCAAAAACTGAGGAAGTCTCGCAGAATAGCTTGGTTTTCAAGCTTGCAGGTTGCAGCTAGACAGGTAGATAGATAGATAGATAGATAGATAGATGGGTGGGTGGATGGATGGATGGATAGATAGATAGACAGACAGACAGACAAGTACAACAACAACTACGACAACTACTGCAACTACACTACACTACACGACAACTACACATGCAAATAAACTATGCTACATTACACTACAATAATTACACTACACTACACTATATAATTACACTACAATTAACACAAAAACTACTACCACAGCTACAACTAAAATTACAACTACACCACATTACACTACACTGCACTAATTACACTGCAGCACACTGCAACTACAAATACCAGTAGTACCGCACAAGGCGGTGGCGGAAGCTTCAAAAATAGGAAACCTATAGGAGAGGTTGGTTGTTGTGAATCACGGATGGCAGAGCGAATCCACTGATGGACCGAAAGGTGGTTGGAGTTGTGTTTTTTGGAGTGGTTGCAATGTTTGCATTGGTCACCTCACCACAACTGCTGGATGTAGCATGGCGTAGTGCAGTTGTAGTTGTAGTCGTAGTTGTAGTGTGCTGTAGTGAAGTTGTAGCTGTAATGTCGTGCAATTAGTGTAGCGTAGTTGCAGTTGTATTTGTGGTGTGGTGTAATTCGTGTAGTATATTGTAGTGTACTGTAGTGTTGTGTACTGTAGTTTGGTATAGTGTAGTGTAGTCTAGTGTGGTGTGTAAGGTAGCGTAGTTGTAGTTGTAGTGTAGTGTGGTGCAATTAGTGTAGTGTCGTGTAGTGCAATTTGGTGGTAGTTGTTTAGTGGTAGTTGCAATTGTAGTTGCAGTTGTAGTTGTAGTTGTAGTGTAATGCAATTAGTGTAGTGTAGCGTCGTGTCATGTAATGTAGTTGTAGTCGCATTTGTATTTGTAGTTGTAGCGTGCTGCAGTGTAATTAGCGCAGTGTAGTGTAATGTGGTGTAGTTGTAATTGTAGCTCGAGCTGTGGTGGTAGTAGTTCTTCTAGCTGTAGTGTAATTAGTGTAGTGTAGTGTAGTGTAGCGTAATTAGATGTAATTAGCGTAGTGTAGTGCAATTAGTGTAGTGCAATGTAGCAAAGTTTATTTGCATTTGTAGCTGTAGTAGTAGTGTAGTGTAGTTGTAGTTGCTGTTGTAGCTGTCTTTCTATCTATCTATCTATCTATCTATCTGTCTATCTATCTTTCTATGTGTCTAGCTGCAATCTGCAAGCTTGCAAACGAAGCTATTCTGCGAGACTTGCTCAATTTTGAACCTGACAACGTCAAAAACGAAACAAACCCCGCTCAGTTTTCGAAGTTGACAACATCAAAACCGAAACAAGTCCGCAAGCATCCTCAATTTTTGAAGTTGACAACATCAAGAAAGAAACAATTCTGCGAGACTTCCTTCAAAAATAGAAAGTTGAGTGCAGAGCTCACGGCCTCGTGCCAATTCATTTTGCGATTTTTCCGCTCCACCTGTCTAAAGTACATCACACAACACTACACTACAAAAATTACATTACACTACAACTACAACTACAACTACAATTGTATCTACCACTAAATTGCACTACACGACACTACACTAATTGCACTACACTACACTACACTACAACTACAACTACACTACACTAGACTTCACTACACTATACCAAGCTACAGTACACAACACTACAGTACACTACGATACACTACACTAATTACACCACACCACAACTACAACTGCAACTGCAACTGCAACTGCAACTACACTACACTAATTACACAACATTACAACTACAACTCCACTACACCACACTACACTACACTACTACTACTACTACACAAACAACAACAACAACAGCAACAACAACAACAACACCAGCTGCTTCTGCTGCTGCTACTGCTGCTGCTGCTACTACTACTACTGCTACTACTACTACTACTACTGCACTACACCACACTACATCCAGCAGTTGTGCTGAGGTGACCACTGCAAACATTGCAACCACTCCAAAAAACACAACTCCAACCATCTTTCGGTCCATCAGTGGATTCGCTCTGCCTTGTGCGGTACTACTGGTACAAATTTGTAAATATAAATATATGTATATATATATATATCATATATATATATGTCACACATATATGTATATATATATGTATAT
>Ga0126342_10010304_pt1 | contig 16719 bp, 21 predicted proteins | sample Cyp1metagenome_FD_92528 | JGI IMG/M metagenome (GOLD analysis project Ga0126342, IMG submission 92528) | Coral microbial communities from Lord Howe Island, Old Settlement Bay, Australia - Cyphastrea 1 metagenome | ecosystem: Host-associated > Invertebrates > Cnidaria > Coral ... | reverse complement strand
CTGCTTCCAGCACAAGTGGATAGCTTCGTTGGGTGCAGTCTCCACTGTGCTCTGCACCCCCCTGCAAATTAGTGAAAACCAATCAGAAGTTTTACATCTGTTCAGATGGTACACACACACACATATATATATATATACATAGAGATATACATAGTCGTAAATGAGTTTCGGGATTTCACTAGCCATTCTATCTTGGGGATTCTCACCATCCCAATCAACCAACCAGTATAAAGGGATGACCTTGCTGGTGTTCATTGTGGACCAGATTGGCAGATGTGGAACGCACCAGTGGGCAACGCGCGAGTCAGAGTGCTTCACCCCTTTTGTTGATCAATTTCATGTCTAAGGAGTCTAAGACTTACTAAGAGCATTTAACATTTGGCTCTTCTTTCTGCTTCCCGTGTTCCTGTTTCCACCCCAGCTGTTCCCCGGTTCCCCGACCTTGCAGGAGTTGATCGACCTGACGGCTCCGACCTTCGTGAAGGAACTGGACTATGAGATCGAGGCCTCCAACCAGCGCCGCTTTGCGCAGACGGTGGAGGACTGCGAGCTGATCCGCGACACCATCGTGGTACCGGAGATTTTGTTCGCCAACCGCCACTTGGGCCTGGTGGTGGTCTTGGGTGGTGTTTTTGGATGGTCAGAAGCCACTGGTGTAAATCCTCAGCGGCATCGAGCTGATGATTGGAATTCTAGTGACAAGAAAACCATCATGATGAGACATGGGCTGTCAGATGCTAAAGGTGTCTCAAACTTTGGACCAGTGGTTGAGAGATTGACATCTGATGAATCTAATGATAACCAGGGGCTTCCGCGAGAGTTTTCTCTTCATTTGGGCGTGTCTGAAAATGGGGTATACCTCCAAATGGGCACTGTAAGAGAGACAATGAAGAACCCACGGATTTAGGGCACAGACAAGCCGTGCAAGCCGTGCAAGCCGTGAGGTGAGGTTTTGGTGCAGGCGGGCCCCGACCTTTGGGATCTTTTGGCTGGAGCATCAGATGTGGCTATGAATCAATACCTATGAAAATACCATTTTTAGGGGGATGAACATCCATAAATCCCAGCTATTTTGAGGTTCACTAGGTACCAGGGTTTTGACCCATATCCATGTATGAAACTTGGGTCTGTGGGTTGATTTCTCGCAGGAGTGGCTGGATGGCAAGAAGCTGACGGAGCCTGGAGCCGCCTCGGACCAAGCTGGGCGCGTGGTGAAGTCGCCTGGACTGGCCCAAGTCATGGTGACATCGGGAAAAATGGTCAAATTCACAAGAGATGTGGTTGATTTGGGGTGGTCACCTATCTTTTTCATTCCTTTTCCTACATTTGCACTAATTTGGGATAATTTGGGTATGAGTTTGAGTGGTTGATGCACAACTATTCTACGGACCAGTGGGGTGATTCGTAGAGCCAGCCTTCCATACTCCCAGAATCTAATCCATCAATTCAAAGTTCTATCTATTTTTGTATCTAGTCTAGCTTATTTTCCCATCAAAGGGCTTTTAACTCTTGCTACTGGATTTTGCTGGGTTGGTTTACAATCGGATCTAGCATTGCGGGCCATGGGGGAATCCAGGCTGCTGCTCAACAGTTACATGGTTCAGTTCCTGGAAACGGGTTACCTGCATGGTGACCCGCATCCTGGAAATTTCATCCTCATGGGTGTCTTGGGCGAAGAGTGAGGGTTTTTTGAGGGGATGTGGGGGGATTTGAGTTGTGGTTCGCAGTCTTTATGAGAAGATTTGAGAAGTCCCCCGAAAACGGGACAGCAACAGCACAACTGATTAAAATATATGAACAGATCCAGCACTAAACCAGGGTAGCCCAGAGTTTCTGAAGGGGCGGGAGCTCCGCTGATTGTTGTCACTTGAAGATTGTTCAGAAAGTGCAGATCATCCAACCTGATGGAAAACGGCACTGTTTCTTGGTGCTGAGCTTTTGGATAGGTCCTAGAGTGTGGGTTTCACATGGATAACTGATGGCGTGACTTTTTCGGGCGACCTTTAGATCTGCCAGCTATGGGCAATTGGGGGAAGTGGCATGGAGGTACTGGGCCAGCTGCACCCCTCAGCTTTCCAAGGTGATGGGCGGCTGGGTATCTTGGATTATGGGCTCATGACCGAAATCACTGCTGACAAGCGCATGTCCTTCATCGAGTTCTTGATGCATCTGTCACTTGATCCCGAGCCCGGATAGGTGGATAGGTGGATGGGCTGTGGCAGATGTGCGTTGGAATATGGTTACCCTCTGGTAATTTAACGTAGCTATGGAAAATCACCATTTTTAATGGGAAAATCCACTATTAATGGCCATTTTCAATAGCTACGTTAAATTACCAGAGGGTATATAATATGTTAAAGTGGTCTCCAAGCCACCTTGTTTCGGTCCGTTTTGGCCAACGATTTGCTGAATTGGATGCTGACAACTGAATGGCTGGAGGTGAGCAGTGCCAGCATCCGTAGCCATGCCGCCATCGAGGCAAGCAAAAGAATACCGCAGCTGCTTGTCAGATCTCATCAACTTGGAATTCTTCCCACCAGTGGCTTGGTGACCACTTGGTGGCCCTGGAGGTTTGATCATGTTTTCGTTGCCAAAATTTCATAGGATTCCCTGGCGGTTCTGGGTGCAGGCGGCTCGGTGTACATTCATGCAGTCATTCCTGTCTATGCTGTTATTTTTCCTTGTCCTAGTCATTTCTTCTAATATCAGCTTGTCCAAAAACAACAGCTTGACATAGTACTCACTTATACTCACTTACTCTTGTCAAAGACCGCTATACTCAGCTGAGTATTGTGTCAACAGCAGCAGCTGAGCTATTCTAGCCGGATACTTTTATAATCTTTTATATTACTACAACAATCTATAGCAGGGCAAATTCATTGTAAAGAACAACTAGGCATGTTAGTGGCCAGAATTATCAATCCCAAAATTGGATGATGGGAAAACCTAAAAGAACACCCCAAACAAAGATGGTGAAAAACATGGTTTCAACCAGTTTCAGGCTTTAATTTCCCTTCAATTGCTTTGAAACCATTTTTTTTCAACTTTAGATGGTTTAAACAGTTTAAACCTTAGATTTTCCCTGAAAAATCCAATATTTCAGCCCCATTTTAGATGCTTTCACCATGCTTAAAGCCTTACGGCCATGGAAAATCTCCATCTCGAGGCCTTGAAGGAGGACAAGGAGGCGCTGGACATCATCGTCCCGACCTTGGCCACCACCTTGGCCACCCTCTACGAGGACAGAAGTCCATTGCGGGGGATGCTGATTATTCCTGGTTGGTGGTTTGGAACATGACTTTTATGACTTTCCATTCAGTTGGGAATTTCATCATCCCAACTGACTTTCATATTTTTCAGAGGAGTTCACCAACCAGTGATTATCATTATCATTGGATTTTCAATGGAATGATAATATGATCAGCTAATGGTCCATTAATGGTCCATCTGCTGATATTGTTGATCTGCTAAAATGGATAATATTCATGACTATCGTGTTTATTGTGATTATTAATGGAATGTGATTATTGAAGATTAATCATTTTTTTGAACCATTCTTGACCATTATTAACCATGATCAACCATTATGATACACTTTTAAAACTATTCTTGACCATTTTAACCATAATTAAGAACCAATGGGATTGTCTTGATGATTAATTGAACCAATAATATTGTAATATTATCACCAATGGGATTATCATATTTTTTTGGTGATTGTCTTGATGATTATTGAATGAATATGATATATTACAGTATTATTATCATGTTTGTTTTGGTGATTCAAAAACTGTGAACGATCATTATTCCCCAAAAGTGCTTTTGTTTGGTGATTCTAACTATGAAAAATATGAAGTTGTTATATGTTGTAAAGGTTATTGCAATTGTTCTGATGATTGAGTTATTATCATATATTGCTATTACCCATGTACGTACGTATTGTTAAACAATCACATGCTAACGATTCCAGTGATTCCAATGATTCCAACGATTCCAATGATGACGATGACGATGACGATGACGATGACGATGATGATGATGATTTTGATGATAAGTTTGATGATAATTTTGATAATTACCATTTTTTGTCAAAAGTCAATTCCCTGGGTGTCACAGATGTGCTGTGGAGTGACTTTCTTGTGTCGCTTTGCGCGTGCTGATTTGTTGATTTTTCCAGGAAGGCGGCGACTTGAAGAAGAAACGCGAGATGTTCGCCAAGCAGCGCGAGGAAATGAAACAAGCCGGAAAGTTGGATGGTTTGCGGGAAAAGCGCCGCAGCTGAACAGCTGATGCGAAAACCCATACGTGGTAAAGCCAATAAACCATCCCGAATAGCGGTTTATTGTGTAGTATGCTCACCATAATTTTCCTCAGATGGTTTATTGTTGGCTTCAGCCACATTTATGTTTTCTTGCATTGTTTTTTTTGGGGGTGCCCCACCCATTCAACGGGGCAGCGGCAGCTGGTCTGCGTTCTCAGGTTGCAGGCCATTTCCAAGAAGTACGCAGGAGCTGCGACAACGAATGAAGCAACCAACACCCAATATCTTAACCAGCGAAATGGCGGTTTCCTAAGTCATAGGGGTACCCCAAATCATCCAAATAAATTGACATAGATTGACCATGACTTAGTATTGAAAGCCATGGTGACTTGGGGTGCCACTATTTTAGGAACCTTCCAAATAGTTGCATACTATTTTTAAATGAATGGATAAATGGATAACCAATATCGTTGAATGGATCATTTCAATGGTGGCCACTATAAGAGTAACCCCCCAAGTTTGGATTTTGCTACATTTGCTTGTCGCATTCTTCACTACTTCACTGATTTGGATCCATTCTGCTCCCGTTCCTCAGGCCGTGACCACCAACATGCTGTTTCACTGCATATGCAGCATAGGGAGATGGACTACATACGATCGTTGATCTCTTCAAACCGCAGAGCCGACCAGATGGGATCCCCAAATATATCAATTTGCAAGATGAGTTTCCGCGATTTGCCAGAACCGCAGTAATTTGTTAAGATAAGATTTTCTCACGGGGAGGGTGTTGCACCTGACAAAGGACCAGTTTGTTTTTTCCTTCGGCCTGCAGCTGGAGGAGCTTTCCGACTGCCTCCCTACTTCACACTGATCCTGCGCGCCTTCGGGACGTTGGAAGGTGCCGAAGATATCCAAAAGCATCTTGTTTTGGGATTTCTCTTGGGTAAATCTCCAGATCTATCAGATCTTATATAGTTTGTTGGTTGGTCTTCGGCTTCTCCGAATTCTCAGAAAAGAGGCAAACTGTTGGGATTGTCGCTGTGATGTTTGCAGGAATTTGACCTTCAAGTCCCCTGCCAACGCACCAGCCTTGGGATTTTTTAGAGCCCTGGACTGTACTTCGCCTTCACCAGGCTTGGGCTTGAAATCCGATGAGAACTTCGCCATCGTTAAGGAGACATGGCTCTATGATCCCAGGTTCAGCTGATGCACAAGAAATGGGCCCATGATAGCCCATATACTTTCAACCATGAGCAGACATGATACTTGTATGACTTTATGACCTACCCTCTGGTAATTTAACATAGCTATTGAAAATCACAATTTTTAATGGGAAAAACCACTATTAATGGTCATTTTCAATAGCTACGTTAAATTACCAGAGGGTACAAAATGATTCAACTAAGCAACCCATTCTGACTCCATGGAGTCGCCTGTGCAGGAGTGCTTCCCCTACATCGCGCGACGCTTGATCGTAGACGACAGCTTCCGAATGCGGGAGGCGTTGAGGCGGCACGGTGCCAGATTGGTGCCAGATTGGTGCCAGATTGGTGCCAGATTGGTGCCAGATTGGTGCCAGATTGGTGCCAGATTGGTGCCATGGTTTTCTATATGCACGTAGCTGGTAAAATGGCTTGTCATTCTCCGGAAAATAGGTTTTGATCCCCTCGAAATGGTTTATGGCTTTTAGATAGGGTGGCAACGGCTCCCAAAACCAGGTCAACAACTTGATGGAGGTGTTGTTCTTGAAAAGCTTTCCAATACGATTACAGATACAGTATGTTCTGCGGTTCTGCGCTCAAATTTCTGTCAATCTTCTCGAACCAGCTTTCACCAAGATCTGCATAGACACCCAGCGAAAAGTGCATTGTTGATTCACGCTTCTAGTGATTGATTCCCACATGCCATACCCCAAAAACGTGGATAAACATGGCAGCTTGAGGCTTGCGAAACATCATCACACAACCACCTGTGAATTCTCGATGTTTTTTCAGCAGCTCACCCCATCCAGCGGCCGAGTCGGGCACAGCACTGCGCAGGTCATATCTCTACAAGGGTCGTTCGCGCATCGCGGTGTCGCGCATCGACGAGCTCTCTAGCGGCTTTGGCACCTTCACCAACTTGATGAAGGCGCGCAGTTTCCCGGAGGGTTTTAATGGGAAATCATTAAAGATCATAACAACAAATGCGGATGTTAATGGGAATTGATGGCATTAATAAAAATAAGGAAGCCATAATATCTATTAATATCTATGATGAGCTATTTCGGAGTATGTAACAACTGTGCTTTTCTGTAGGCTTTCTGGTAAACCAATCCATTTATATAGATCCATTTATAAATATATAGATCCATTTAGCAATATTTCATGACCCCAAAACATGGGTGAATCTACCAATCAAGACCATCGGAGTGGTTCATTTCTTGGAATGGTCACCAGGGTTCCGATGTTTTTGAACCACAGCTCCAAATACCACCAGTCACCAGCCATTCAAATTGGGCGTCCCTGCAGGACAGGACTTGACGGCTAGTGTAGAAGAATAAGACCACCAACTGGCGCATGACGCGGTCTTTGTAAACTGATGCAAATTTCAAATTTCGAATCTTCATGTGAACTGCAGAAAATTTTCACCAGGAAAACAAGGGAAACCCTCAAGGAAAACCTGTCAGCTGCTCCTCCCCGCGTCAACCAGGGCAGCCGCAGCGAATCTGCCGCTGCCGGCGGCGTCCGCTTAGACTCTGCCCGCGCCGACGGCCACGACGCGGCGACCGCGGCTGCAACGGCGCCCACGCTGGACTCGGCGTCGAAGGAGATTGCGGAGGTGGTGTTCTCGCCCCAGGCAGGGGGAATTTCAATGGCTGTGCCCTGCTGAAATCCAAAAAGAGGGGGAAGATGGGCGTACACTAAGAACAGCCATGCCATATCAGTTAGCAAACTAACTCACTAATCAGTAGCATGTAGCACCCAGTAGCTGTGGCCAGGGCAACTTCTTACAAGACCTCCTGATCGACGAGGGTGTTGCAGCCATTGACGCGCTGTCCCGCGCCACGCTGTTGCAACTCCTCAGAAATCTGGGGCCATTAGCGTTGCCACTGACCCTGCCCTTGAACTTCTTGTTGGGTAGTGGTAACCCACAGCGGATCTTGAGTAGGGAGGCGAGGGTGTGGGGGGATGGCAGGGCTGAGACTGTGAGACTCCAAGTCGAAGGTTGGCATGAATCCGTATGGGATTTTCGATGGGATATATATATATATATATTATATATATGAATCCTATGGATGGTGACTTAGGTCCGTCCCTGAACTTTCCTGGGATGCAGGAAGATTAGCTGCGATGACTTCCTCCAAATATTGAACAAACTTTGAATCCCTGGTTTGTAGCATTTCGTACTTGGGAGATTTTGAGAGATGGGAGTATTCTTCATCGCTTCTGAACGGGGGTTCCCTTATTACTCCTTATTAGCACCAAGCTTTCATTTGGGACCCACATTTATTGACCCCTAAGACATGGATGGCAGAGTCAAAAAAGGAATCATGATGGTCATCATCACAGACTCGCCGCAGGACAAAGAATCCTTGTTGGTGCTTCGCCGCATTGTGCAGTTGGTGGATGCTTCGAGAAGCAACTCTCGGACTGAGGCGGCTGAAAATGAAACCACTGATGTGCTGCAGATGCTTGGCATTGGACCAGTCCATAGGTGGGATGAAGTGATTGATTGAAGGGATATTGGCGACTGGGCGACCCAAAGACAACCCCAAATCCAGTCTGAATCATGGTGGCTTGCAGCCATTTGCAATTTGCCTACTATTTCAACACGTATCCGACGTATCCTCCCCCCAAAAGCGAGATGCAAATCTCTGAGGACCCCCCTGTCTGGCTGCAATCTTTAGCAGCCAACATCAGCCAACCGTCCCCAAGGACAGTGCAAAGGCTCCAGCGTTTGCAGCCTTTGGCGCAGGGGTTGCTACCCAGCATCACTCCAGGTGCAGCGAGCTTCGCGCAGCGCTTCGCGCGACAGTTGGCGCGGCGCATCTTGTTGCGCTTGGCAGATGATGTGGAACGCCGCGCCAGCAGCGCACTGATGATGAACTGAGGGAGGTTGAGAGGTTTTAAGAACTGATCGGACCTGGGATGTTTGATGTTTCATGCATCTTCATACATTTTTCTCGTGTTTTCTGTGAGAGTGAACAAGAAAGATTGCTGCACTTTTTCTGTGGAGGTCTCAGGCTATTGGTTCAAGTGCCAAGGCCAACTTGGTTCCCCCAGCAACAGCTGGACGTAAAACCAGCAGCGTGGGACAGTGGCAGACAAGATGTTGAATCAAAATTTTGAGAGTATGTTCCCGAAACACACACAGATGTGATATTATATATATCATATTATAAGTAATATAATATAACATAAAATATAATACAATACTATTCAATAAAATATAATGTAATACTATATCATACAATACTGTATAATATAACAACATATGATAACATATAATCCATAATATGATTCATAATTTATACATGTATGTGTGTATATATATAAAATAACATACAATATATACTATATCCAGGTGACCAGTAGCATCGGCTGGTTGAAATGGTCACTTCACTCCCGAAGGTGCCAGGTTTGGGTGGAATCTTTGAGAGAATGCTTAGCATAGCTTGTCCCAATTTACCATCAATGGATATATTATCAGGATACATATTATACCATCAAGATTATTCATCATTTAGCATAGCTATGTTATTCCCAAGATACATATCATCAATCATTATTCCTGCAGAAGCATTGTATAACAAGCTTAGATTTTCAATTTCAGGATGAATCTCAGTCTGTAGGATCTTCCACAAAACCCAAAGGCTGACAATCTATGGAGGAAGTCGTTTCGGACCACTATCTCACGGCTACGAACGAACAGCTCGTGAATTCCAGTTTTCAGTGAAAAATCTTCCTGGCGACAAAACCTGTGCAAGGTGAAGGCGTGCCAATTATGGCGTGAATCATGGCATTTGATTGGCCTGATTCCAAGGGCTACGAGATTTCATCAAAACAGGGATTGAAATCAACAGAACCTGAAGATGAGCAACAGAACATGGCAGCCATGATCAAACATAGGTCTTTTCTCCTTTAATCATGAAAACAATCATAACAACATTGATTTAGCCGTATTTCTAGCATTGTATACTGATAGCAATAATAAGAAAAACACTATTGATAACGATAACAATAACAAAGATATAAGTGACTCAACTGATAATAGAAACAATGCTGGCCTTCACAATAGTAGAGATAATACATAAAATACGTGCTACAGTATATGATTAATATTCAATAACATTCATATCCTGTGCGCTAACAGCAATAGCATAATGATATACAATACTATGCAATATAGACATCAACCAGTTTCCGGTATCCAGATCAGTTTCGCCACCTGCATATCTTTTCTTCTCACGGACTCATATGCAAAACGGATCAAAACGGACCCAGGGATTTGTCTCGACGCCTTCAACCTTTGCTAGCCATCCCTCAGAGAGGTAGGCCGCTAGATTTAATGGCAGAAATCCATGTGACAAGACTTCCACCATCAGATCATGAGGGTAGTTACTAAGCAAAATAGCAAGGACGGCGTGGTTCCACCGAAAGTTTCGGGGCATCCAGGACCTCATCACAATAGCATCGCCCATGGGGCGCCATGTGGGATCTCTGCCGCGCAGCAAGTGATTTTCGGCTCGCCATGGCGTTTTCAGCTTGGCATCGGAGCAAGTTCCAGTGCCAGCGGAAGCGACCAGCCACGATTTGACCAGCGAAGCAAAATGCGGCAAAGAAACACGGGATTTCATCGACGGTGGTGATTTTTCTTCTTTAACCAACAAAGATGTGCAAAGTTGGGGTTTGCAAAACAGGCCATGCACTCTCCGCCAGGAGACAGGGACGACAGGGACAGATTCTGAAACGCCGACAACAAGGTGCATATTGCGGGGGGGGGCACGGAGGCTCCAAGAATCTTGGGATATGGGCACCCCAATTACGAGTACTCCGGTGTAGATCCAAGACCAAACCAAGACTTCCAGGAGAGATCTGGTAGTAGGGAGTTTAACATGCATGATAATTTAGTAGAAACACTTAGTTGCACACAGCTGCAAAGGCGTGAAGATCCTAAGGATGATGATGATGATGATGATGGGTACCCTCCGAAAATCAAACATGGCGCTAGACCATATATTTTGTTTGTGAGACAATTGGCCAGAAATAGATACTTTAAATCTCTTTTGATCATTTCTATGTGTGATTTTCCAGCCAGCCACGTTTGATGACCGGAGGATATGTACCTGGTCGTGACCAAACATTTTAAGAGAACCATTGATGATCACTGATGGTTGCAAGGCTGGGCCTTGAAACTAAGCAGGTCTTTGTGCGCTTAAATATCGATGATCATCACTCCAAGTTCTAAAACCCGCGCGACCGCCATCCCTGAATTACTCAGCGAGCCGGTTTTGGCATTTTATGGTTGTTGGTTCCAATTATTAGGTTCCAACCCTCAGATTTTGGTGCTTTTTCTACAATCATTACAGTAGTAAGTGACCTCAAATTTGACACTTTTGAGCCATGCCATGCTATGATTGCTCCTCATCCAGGATACACCAGACCTCTGGAGCATACCCCATGCCATTTGAAGATGGTTTATGAAAGGATTCCCGGTTCATTTGAGGTCTGTTGGAGGAGGGTATGCTCCAGGTCCTCGACTTCAATTAGTTTCATGTTTTTTCATTTGACAATTTTGACATCAGCTAATCATCAGCTGCTATCCTCCGACCGGTAATCAAACATGGAGCTGACCGGACGGCAAATCCAACTGAGGAAAAAAAATCCGATTCACTATATATAGATGGTTTTGATAAATTATATATATATTATATAACTATATATATACTTATATATATATATTATACACATGCATGCATACATACGTATGTACATACATAGATATGCCATGATATGCCACAAACCACGGAACACACACACACACATATATATAGATAGTATTCTGAACTTGGGATGGACCATTAGCTCGTGGGGTTTGTTGAGATCCAAGGCTTGACCCAGATCTGCCAGAGACACCGCAGTGGTTGGCGCCCCGGGAGTGTTTTGTTGTCGTCGTCGTGGTGTTTTTTTTTGCCCCTTCACGACCAGGGATGAGAAAAAATGGCAAAGTCGAAACAAGCAATAAATCTTGGATGTCAAAAAAATGAAGATATAGACTATTCAACAAATAGTTATGTTGAATATTGTTGGTCATTGTTTAGCCTGGCACAGGGGGTTTTAGCCTGGCACAGGGGGTCTGCCTGGGCGTTGGGCCGTTTGGCATTGCTAAGGTTGACTAAGGTCCTAGGTCCTAGCTTTGTGAAAGCTACACTTTACAGTAGTTCTGGATTCAAAAACAACGAACTCACTTCGTCACGCCACTAAATAATGGTTAGTATGGAGAACTATCCCCAAATAGCCTTACTTGTTGGTGAAGTACCATAATTGCATCACTTGATTGGGCTTGAAGTACTAAATTTAAAGCCAGTTCGGCCCCACAACCAAGAGAGACAGATACATTTTTTTTGTGTTGTATGTTCTTTTTGGTGGGGGGGATACGTGCTTAAAAAGCATTGATCTTGAACAGGCAACTCACATAAAGTTGGGCCAGTATTGCTCCGAGGCTGGATGAGCTGGCGTCGGGAGGCCCAGAGAGTGTTTAACTGCGGAGGATCCGGGAAGGAATCGCAAGTGGCGAGTAAACCTGCTGGTAGTAAGTCCCCCAAGTGGACTATCAGATTTATAACCTGGTTATAATCTGTTCTAAGCCCACTTACTAACCAGTTACTGATTGGGATGATCCTCCGAGTGGTTGATTCAAAAAATGGGGAATCCACCAGGGGTTTTTTCGAGGTCGACATTAAAAATCTCATCACAAACAGGAAAGGTAGGTGAAGTTTTGTGTCATCCACAGAGGATAGTTCTCACTGAAGTTTGTTGAGCTCAGCTCCAACTTTTCAAGGGGTGGCCTGGTTGGCCTGGTCGGCCCCACCGGCTTAGTCTTTTGGGTGTCCAATGATGGCCACCCATGGAGCCATGGGGGAACACCTCCAACCCGAAGTTTGTTAAGAGGGCTCCACTGGTGTCCCAAGGAGACAGATGTTGAAGCAGCCTCTACCACCCGGATGGTGTGGCTCCTCAAGCAGACAACGGTACCGGGAACTGTTAGCTCGCCACCTGTGGCGAACTATCTGGGTAGCTCATGGTACAATCAGGGTAGCATCAAGGAACTTAGTCGAACCTAGGACAATCTTAGGCAAAAGTGCGAATTTTCAGAGCTTCTTTTTTATAGCACTGGATCATGATCCTTTGATTCAATCATATTATCACATCTATTGATAATAGATATTTATATCATTTTATATCTATATTTAATTATATATTGAATCTATTGATAATATATATATATATCTATATTTATATCTATATCTTTTATCATATTATCTAGACCCGATGCTCCCCCACACCGCGAGGGTGATCTTCCCAGGCGAAATTGAGGATGGTATTCACGGTTCTTCTGCCCCGTTTTCACTGAGTTTTCTCTCCTGTCAAAACTCAACCAAAGATTCTTTGGTGATACTGTATCCGATACATCCTCATTGATTGAGCTTGGTGTACGTACATACATACATACATACCATACATTACACTACCCTCTGGTAATTTAACATAACTATGGAAAATCACCATTTTTAATGGGAAAATCCACTATATATGGTCATTTTCAATAGCTACGTTAAATTTCCAGAGGGTACATTACATTATAAACATTACATTATAAACATTACATTATAAACATTACATTACATTACGTTACGTTACATTACATTACATATATATATATTATAATTGTATATATGTATATGCGCTGATTCTATCTTATTTTCACATCCCCATTTTTAGCCTTGACCCTTGGATCATCGCTTCATGGCAGCCTCATTCTCAAGGGATGACGTCGCTACGGCGTTTACTGAAGAGCTTGACTCTTCGCACCGGCCATGAAGTGCAGCGGCCGTGAACGTGTATGGGCTGCATCTCTTCGCAAAGCCAAGAACCCAATCTGACGGCCCTTGCAAAGCGACTTGGGCGCCATATGGTCTTTGTGACAACAATATCATATATATTTTGTAGTTCATTCATTTTGTTCAAACAGTTCTTGATGTTTAAAATGCTATGCATGTATGGACATATTACTTAAGTAGTCCTAAGAGTCTTATGTGCATGCATACTGGGAACAAATTGATATGGATTAGACCCCCAAATGGATGGTTTAGAACTGTTTAATGCTAAACACGATCCAATTTCTGGGTTCATTCGTGCCCAAGTTTGACCCAAACCCATACGGACAGCCCACCATTTGCCCCCACCCCCAAACATAGATGGGGTGGTTGAAATTGGGTGGTTGAAATTGGGCGCCAAAAATATAGAACAATATAATTCTTATGAATTTTGGAGAGCCAACTTGTCTTTCTTTGAGGGTGCGAAGCTGAGGCCAAAAAGGCCACCCCCCAAAAAAAATACACAGTTACTGGAGCGCCTCAGGCAATTCCCCGTCAAGTTGCCGCCCATCCCTGGGGACATCCTCCTGTGTGGGGATCTGTCGAAAGCAGCAGTGGAGCAGATCGCCAGCCAGCCACCTTGCCGGGAATTCGCTGGTGAAGTCAGGGATCCCCAAAATGGTGTGTTGTTGATACTAGGTCCGACTGGAGGATTTGAAGTTATTTCCATTTATTTCCCATGACTTAGGAAACCTCCAATTCTGAAGAGCCTGAAGAGCTAGAATCGCAAGGTGTTCTTGTGTTTGAGGCTGTGAAGGCTAAAGTTTCTTCTCCTAGTGAAGATCTACATCCGCAGAGCACTCGACAGGCTGCAGCCGGCCTTATATATTTTCCTAACGCAAAAAAAGACACCTCCATTTTTCGGGGTCCTTTTTTTGTGTGGTTTTGGATGTTTGGGGGGGATCATATATGGCCATATTATTAGGATATTGAACCATTTTGGGAAACTTCTGGCCACCAAGGACGAGAGGATGGCTGTACTTGAATCCAGCAACAGAGACTTGGTTTGAAAAGGATGCCCCGTTAAACAGAGGGGATGTTGTGAATGGTTCCATTTTTGCGTTGATGTAAGAGAGAGAGAGAGAGAGATATATATATAGAGAGAGATCAGATATAGATATAGGTATAGATATAGATGCAGATATAGGCATAGATGTCCTTTTCTCATTGGTTGGTTGATTAATAGAGGGGTTTGTTTGTTTACCCCTTTAACAACAGGTAAATGATGATAGATGGTATACCAAACCGGCCCAAACCTATTTTTACCAAAAGGACATTATTGGATGTAGGTATAGATATAGATATACACTATATATACAGTGGCGCTGGAACTTCATTTATTTAACAGTGTATGTTCTCTGGCACAAACTTATTTACGTTTGAAAACATGATTCTGGATTGATTCCTCAATATCCGTCTCATTTTCATAGCCAGACCAGCTGTAAACTTTCATAATTCAAGGAAATAAGGCAATCACACGGAAATAAGGCTTAGGATATTTGCGAACCATTTGTTTCGGATTGAAATCCAGTTTGAAAGGGTTTTGAGCAAATTGTATTGAATCAGGTAACTGCAGCCATCCACGTGACTCATTTTGTGAAGGATTTGGGTGACAAACTAGTAGCTGTTCACAGCGTAGGTCAAAATAAAATATGCGCAGAAAATAACACGAGCCATAAAGAAACGAATGCAGGCACCTAAAGAAATCATCCAAAACAAATACTGACAACATCTTACAACAGCTCATTGGACTTGCTCAACAGCAGCAGCTGTTTGTGTTGGGCATGAACATAGAAATAATCTATATACATTCTTTAATTCTTCAAGTCTGTGTTCTTTTGTTATTTATTTATTTATTTATTTGTCAAACCATGTTCATGCTTGTTTTTCTTGGTCTTTTGTTTTTACATGTATGGTGTTTAAAATTATTTTGACATTTTTTTGGCAGACAGAGCCTTGCCGCCTGCCAACGACAAATCTTTTCTGTGGATCTTTTATGAATCCCCAAAAAGGCCCGCCACAGACGCCACTTTTGAGCATTTGGATTGTCGCTCAAAGAACATTGCTTCCACCAATTTGAAAGCAATCTAAAAACTAGACCTTCACTACGATTTCAAGGATATTTCATTTACTCATTTGTTTCAATGTTTTCATTTTCCATTTCTATATATAACCTTTTTTCCGAAAAGACAATATTTTTTATTCCTTGAAAACCAATGATTATTTATACACAATTATATCTTTTGTATTTTTACTTCATTTTTCTATTTTTTTAAAATATGTTTTTTTTGTTTATTAATTTTTTTTTTTCATTTTTCCTTATTTCTGCAGAATTTCCTTAAATTCAAGGGAGGAATTTCGACTTTTTTCCACGATTATTTGAAAAAATGGTTGAAAATCATTTTTTTCTTAATTCTAAAGGGTTTTGCTTTTTCCACGATGTTTTTTGGAAAAAAAAACATTGAATTTAAACATGTTTTTTAAACAACAATCGTGGAAAAAGTCGAAATTCCTTAAATTCAAGGGCTGAATTTCCACAGAAGTAAGGACAAATAAGTAAAAAACAGTAAACAAATAAGAAACAAAAACATATAACACACAATAACAAAAAATACAATAGAAACATATTTAAAGATAAACATAAAAGAAAAGTAACAAAAACACGAAAAAAAGTTTCTGTTAAAATGTGTAGCGTCTATTTTTAAATGGTTTTCAGATTGATGGAATCAATTCTTTTTGGCAACGATTCAAACACTCAAAAGTGGCGCCTGCGGCGGGCCTTTTTTAAAGATTAATACAAAGTATTTTGTCGAGCAGCCGGCGGCGTTTCTGCCTACAATGTACGAGAAAAAACAAAATGACATTGAAAAGATCAATAAAGAAATGAACAAAATAACACGAAATCGGGGCCGTGTCTCGAAATTAGTTGCGCGACCATTTTTCAGCCAAGGATCCCCGCACATTTGATTTGATGCATTTTGCATACTACATGCACCTTATATCCGGGGACAGACCTTAAATACAATCCGCCACCTCATTTATGAAAGTTAACAAGACCAACGCTTAACTGACGAGTGCTTCCATTTTTAGTCATCCTTTCTTTCATTTTGAGTGGCACCGGCCAGGGCTTTACCTAGGACCCCCACTTCTTTCCGGAGACCATTTCCTCTTGGGGCGCCAAATTGCAGCACATCCCTTTCAATCCTGCTGGGGTGCTACAGGCAGGGCACCTTTTCGTTTTTTTTTTTTTGGGGGGTTCGCAGGGCAAATTGTATATGAAGCCCAAGCAGGTTCCAAAATAAAACCCAAGATTTTGTGT
>Ga0126342_10010303_pt1 | contig 16720 bp, 18 predicted proteins | sample Cyp1metagenome_FD_92528 | JGI IMG/M metagenome (GOLD analysis project Ga0126342, IMG submission 92528) | Coral microbial communities from Lord Howe Island, Old Settlement Bay, Australia - Cyphastrea 1 metagenome | ecosystem: Host-associated > Invertebrates > Cnidaria > Coral ... | reverse complement strand
GCCTAAAACGCTCCGCGGCACCTTCGACCAGGCACTCAGGCGGAAATTTGAGGCTGAAACCAAATAGTAGCCATTTTGGGGGGCGGGCTGTCTTTTAGCCTGAACACCAATTCAGGCGAGATTGTCCATTCAGGCTGGAAATGTCATCTTGAGCATAATTGCAGAAAGCATTTCCAGGCGAGAATTTAGAGGCAGAGGACATTCCAAAGGTCAGGCAGAAAAAACGGTCCGAACACGTTCAGGCTCAAATTCTAGCCTGAGGGTGCTCTAGGTATATGTGTGTATCTCCGCCGACCCCTGCCTAGCCCCCCCTTAATGGGGGGTTCGGCGGCACCAGGGCGTTAGCCCATTTATAACCAAAGGGTATCGTCCCATCTAAATCCCGAAATCTCAAACATAGCGACAATTTTGCACGCCAGGACACTGATCAGCCATGGGTGCGTGAGGTTGTAAATGGCGTTGCCGTTCACATGAAACAACCTCGGTGGTCGTGAACCGAGAACAACGGCAACGTTCATGGAAGCCTCCGGTGGTGGGAAATCCAAGATAAATCAACTATCAATTGCTGATTGGAAAATGATAAATCCACTATCCAAGATAAATCAACTATCAATCCACTATCAATCCACTATCAATCCACTATCAATAATAATGGAGGTTTCGTTCGCTTGGAAAATCAACTATCAATTGATGCTGTTCCGTTCGCGTTCGCCACGTCGGAGATCCAACGGAAGCGTTGGATCTCGATGCAAACATCTCCTCTGAAGGTACCCAGGAACCTTTTATGGCTGGGTAAACCATCTATAAATGGTTAATCTATGGTTAATATATGGAGAATCTATGGTTAATGGTTAATAGTCCAAGTAAATGATGCCCATTCATACCCCCCCTGATGGTATGAACCGTTTCGATCTGAACTTTCAGGTCTGACTCTAAAGAGTATTCACCAACCTTAAACCAACCCCATCATGATGCTCAAAAGCCCAAAAAATCCCATGTTCAGTGGTAAATCCCCAGTAATGGGGGTAAAACAATGCCATAAACCATCCCCAATTTCACCATTTAACAATAATAAACCTCAAATTCATCTAATTTCACCATTTTTATAGGTGGTATAACCTTACCATTCCCAGTCATGGGTGGTTTATGACATGCATAAACCAATCATAAGTCCCAAGTTCACCATTTTGATGTATGTTTACCATCAACCATCCCCCAGTCATCACCATGTTTATCATTGTAACGATTATTATCACCAATTACTATAGTAATCATTCCCATTAACTTACCCTCTGGTAAACGTTTACATAACTATGGAAAGATCCACCATTTTTCATGGGTAAATCAACTATGTCTATTGCCATGTTCAGTAGTTTTTTGTATGTTTACCAGAGGGTAACTATTAACCATTAACCATAGATTATCCATAGATTAACCATAGATTAACCATAGATTAACCATTTATAGATGGTTTACCCAGCCATAAACCATTTGAAGTCCCGTTATCCATATCATATTATCCCATTATTATCCCATATCATTGATATATCTATATATATATATATCCATAACCATAGATTAACCATAGTAACTTACCATTCCCAGTCATAAACTTACCATTTTTATAGCTACAAACCATTCCCAGTCGTCAAAGGGACACGTCCGCCGGCAGGCTGCTGAGATAAGGATCCCAGGTGTCGCCTGGCTGAAAACAACACCGGTGATCCCTAAAGAAATGGGAAGTGAAGCAGCAAACATACTACCATATTAAACATATATCTGAACAGTTGGGATTAAATGTTATAGATGATATGATATTATCAATTACCGTATATATATATATATATAGTGATATGGATGATAAGATATGGTAAATCATCATAATATATGGTGAATATGTGGTTAATATACTGTTAATAATGCTTTATATATGGTTATTATATGGTTAATGATAGTAATATTACCCTGTATGTATATATATATACATAGATTATATATTATTACTACCATAGGTATTCATATATATTAATTGGTGGTTTCAACCATCTTAAAAATATGAAAGTCAGATTGGATGATTCTTCCCAATATATGGAAAAATAAAAAATGTTCCAAACCACCAACCAGTATATATAATATGTAGTAATATTATATCATCTATGTTTGTCATATATACAAAAATCCCCTATAAATCCCTACAGGATGGGGCCCCCCAGTGATGTTTGTTGGTTTATAAAGCCCATTAACATCCATTAACTAGTTCGTTATATCTCCCATAAACCATAGATAAGCCACTTATAAGGCAACTTAGCTATCTTGGGGGCCCCATCCTGTAGGTATTTATATCTATATATATATATACCACATCAATACCAGTGAGGTATCCTCAAAATAGTCCGAAAAATCGGGTTTTAAGATGTTTGAATCAGGCTTTGGACCACCTGAATGGCTTTAGAATGTCGCATCTAACCACACGATGTTTGAAGCTACCGGAACCCATCTGCAGGTCTCAACCTGCAGTCCGTTTCGTGTTTACGCATTGAGGTTAGTTAAAAGCTGTAGATGGCGATCGGAAGGCAAGCTGGTGACGGCTCAAAAACTCTTGGAGGCGCCCCCCAAAAAAAAATCCGGTGATTTCACCATGGTCGAAGAACATGATTCGCGGGTGACCATCGAAATAAATCAACGAATTTATAGACTAATCTTTTCTTTGGACCCTATAATTGGGTGGTTTCCTCAGGTTGATAAGATAAGATTAATTTAGTTCTTGATCATTGATAGGTTGATAGAGAAAAGATTGAAATTGCTTGATATTTGAATGGTTAAAACCAACTCACTATGTGTAGTGAAAAATAAGATAAGTTCATTTGATTGCTGGTGTTTTGGAAAATTGCAACCACAAAGGTGTCATTGATGATTCAAATTGAACCCGCGGTTATCCCCCCACGAACTCGGAACCCCAATTTATAGCTTGATTCAAAGGCAAATCATCTACCCTCCAGTAAATTAACATGACGACCCTGGTAGTTGTCGGGGTTGGAAGATTAGCTTCCTCTAAAAATTGGTGATTTTCAGGGTCCAACTGTTAATTTACCAGAGGGTACTTTCATGGGCCATGGCCATTCACATCATGTTCGCTATGTCAGAGCTGGGAGATTTGCTGGACCATATCGGCACAGCATCCTGCTGTGGGTCAAAAGCTATCAATTTTCGGATGAACATCTAGTTACCCGGCCTGGTAAACAAACAGTTTCCCATTAATCTATGGTTAATCTATGGTTAATAGTTAATAGTTACCCTCTGGTAAACATACATATATCGCTATTGAAGCCATGGCCATTGAAATCGTGGATTTACATGGATTTACCCAGCTATTTTACATGCTGGATCTTTCCACAGTTCGTTTTTTCTAAACGTTTCCCCATTTCGGTAGTACCAGATGCGACGCCATGTTTCTGCGACGCACCTCGGTAGCGGCTGCCACGGATGGCCACCGTTGCATCATAGGCTTCCGCCACGAATTGATGGAGCCAGTTGTCCCGCACGGGGACCTCGGGACATGACACGGGAAGCCATGACACGCGAACGGCGAACGAAACCGCGACGTGGATTTTATGGTACCTTTATAATCCTTTATAGTTGTTCCGAAACGAAGGATGGTGATTTTCCACTTCGCAAACTGAAAAAAAGTGTACAGAAATTGGGTGTTTGTGGTGAACATTCACCATGTTTTGGTTGTTTTTGTGATGAAAAGTGATGAAAAGTGGGGTGAAAAAGCAGCAACCAACAGCAATGTCTTCCACAGAAAATCCAGCGGAGACACTGCAGACATCAACAGCTCTGGAGAAAGAGGTTTTCAAGATGTTGGAAAATATCATGGTAAATTTCCCAGATTATAATAGAAATATTAACTATATATCTGTATATGTATATATATAGATGATATTTTGGACATATATCCCATACATCACATTAAACATCCATGTATATCAATGGGATGGTGACATATATTACTGGGTAAATTATAATAATTCACCAACCTGAATTAAAGCCAGCTATGGGGATGATTTCCCATAAATACACCATGATTTCCAGGTTTCCGCCGCGACGTGAGGTCGTTAAGAAATATACCCAGATGATATGTCCTTCATAATTTCCATGTGTCCAACTGTTCTACCTATTTGGGGGTTGCTACATAGGCAAAAACTGCCTTGATGGATCACAAATCAAAGTACTTCAAAGTCCCAGAGCTGATTCATTGGGCCATCAAATTCAAAGATTTCCCTACATATATATCCCAATATATAATATATAACATGATATTATATATATATATATATGTATTATATATATATCATGTTATATATTGGGAAATATATATTTACCAATCGGTATAGATAGTATATATACCCCTCTGGTGATTTCCGTAGCGACGGACAATGACCCATTCAGTTCGATGCTAAATCCATTGGTTAAATCATCATTTTCCCAATGGATTTAGATACGTAAATGGATTAGAGGTTAATAATAACTTGTAGTATCATACCCAATGGTTAAATCCGCATATTTTTTTTTAAATCCCTATTAAAGGTGGATGCTAAGGGCCACCATCAGCCTGTGAAATTTACCGATTGTTGTCAAAGCTTATGGTACTAAATGGCCTTGATATGATACTAGAAGTATATGGCTATGCCCGGTATGCCCCATGTTCAGACAGCTGGCCATAAAAACACATCATACCTTGGCAGCTGGCCATGCCAGCCGCCTGGAAACGCCCTATTTTTGGTTGTTGAACTTTTTTTGGATGGGCCCCCATCCTCAATGGCCAATTTTTCTGGGAAAATGGAGGCGGCTTCGCATTTCATTAATCGGATTACCCTAAATGGTAACGACTAACAGTTTGCGAACTGGAAAATAACCATTTTATAGCAAGGTAAACCATCTATTTCGATTAGGGCCATTTTAATAGGTTTACCAAAGGATACCCCACAAAGCTAGCAGTGTTTACTGCTATGACGCTTGGGTCAACAACCAGTTTGCCCGAAATGGTAAACGTTAACAAAACGAACTGGAAAGATCCAGCATTTTATAGCTGGGTAAATCAACTATTTCAATGGCCATGGCTTCAATAGCGATATATGTATGTTTACCCGAGGGTAAGGTTCTTTAAGCATTGATCACATCCCCATGCTTGTCGCTCCATCGGTGGGTTGGTTCCCAAAACTTTTCGTACAAGCAGCCGCCAGCTACTATGTTACCAAGCTGGTTTCTGAAACACCAGGTTGACATGGGATAACTATGGTCTATGGTAGACATATCTATAGTTAACAGGGATTTCTTACATATCTATAGTACATCTATGGCTGTGCATTGCGCAAGTTTCTGACAACACCAAAAAGGCATCACTATCCTCAACTTCATCAACGTCTGCCAGGGTGCAGCATCAAACTCCATGAAATAAAATGCATCGTAGTTTCCAAAGGTGCCATCCTGGGTCAAACCCTCGCTGTGCCGTCAATTTGGGATGAAGCGCCCAATTCTTGGCAGCTTTCCATTGGGGATCCCCAATGATGCTTGATTTCATGGAAAATCTACTGTATATGGATGATTTTAGGTAAATCTACTGTATATAAATGGAGAAAATCTACTTGGATGTTTGGGGTACCCCCTAAATCCCAAACGGAAACCGCCTTTTTTGTTTCACACCATAAAACACCATTTCTCCCTCCCAACCGTCTGCCGGGTCGCGCGAAAGGATCGCATCACGAAAAGAAAAACCGTGTTTGGACCGTTCGCCCAGTCGTTGCGCGCTGCATAACCTCGTGCGTCCTTAGAAGCGGAAGCCAATGCCATCTGGGATGTTTTACCATAGCATGAAATAGCCATGTTATACCATGAATATACGTACTAAACATGGCTTTTTACCTACTAGACATGGTTTTATATACCATATACCGGTAGGTATATACGAACTAAAACAATCTAAAACCTGGTTTTACCTACTAAACATGGTGATTTCCATCATGTTAAATGTTACCACAGGGTACCAAGGAAGACTTGGAAACACAAAAATCGTTGATGTTTTCGGGGTCCGAATGCTCATGGCATGATGGTGTCCCATTCTCCCCATTGTGTCCCAGTGAGATCTCGCATTTTGATTTTGTTGACTTTTGGGGTACCATTCCTTTGCTAGTACACTCTGGTCATTTAACAGTTCGCCATGGAAAGATCCACCATGCTATTAATAGGTAAACCATGGTAAACCATCTATTTCTATGGGCCATTTTCCATGGCTATGTTAAATAACCAGAGGGTAAATGGATCCGAAAATGGTGTTTTTTCCAACCAGTAAATGGTGGCAATGATGACACTGATGACTCACCAGTGGATAGTATGCGATGATTTTCACCACCTGATTCCCCAGTGATTTTTTTCGCTGAAATCACCATTCCTCAACCGAAGGTCGGCATGTCGGATCACCTGGAACCATGCTTCCACTATTGGTCTCATCCCCCAAGATGAACCATCTGGAGATTCTTAGTGACGGTTTGACAAAGAAAAAACGATCGGGTACCGTTCCTCTTCTTATTCGAATCAATCCATGTGTTTGAACTGGAAATGGCCTCGTCAATCCATGGCACTTTGGGTCATTTCTTGCCATACCAATCAACATTTTTTCATTCCAATATGTGTCTCAAATCCATATTTTGACATATGTCACAAATTCATTAATTAACCCATTATCCATAGCCATTAACCGATCATTAACCAATCATTAAATCCCATCATATTCCCATTTTCCATAGCTATTCCATATATTAACCATAGGTTATCAATATATTAACCATAGATTAACCATAGTAAACCATAGATTTCCCCATGATTTCCTCGTGCCGTAGCGTCGTAGACGTCCTCCTGCGCGGTGAGCTTGGCATCGAAGGCGCGCACGGAGCCGAAGCACGAAGACCAGGCCGTGCCCGACCTGGGCTTTGCGATGGCGTTGGTTCACCAAAGGTGCTGTTTCTCCATGGAAAAAATGAACATATTATACCATATGTATATCATATATATACCATATATATATATATATATCATATACCATATACCATATATATATATACCATACCAAAAAAAATGTATTGTATATGGAGAAAAAGAAGATTTATATGGGTAACTGGATTTCATCACTGGATTTTGCTGCATTTTTTTGGTGCCACTGGAGCTAAGGCGGACGTGGTTTGGAGTTAGACCCCTGGAGAATTGACGATTTGTTTTTTTTCGAATTAAAATCCCATTTTCATGGTTACCATGGATCAAATTATTGACACCAACTATAGACTTAATTAACATTACTTAATCATTTCTGAACCATTTCTTCCACGGTGAAAAACATGGATTTCAGGCAGAGCCTTTACCAGTATTTTACGGTGTCTAAGTCAGGATTTCGAGTGGAATTCTCATGGGATGTATCATGAGATGGGATAATCTATAGTTAATATATGGATAATATATGGAGATTCTATGGTTAAATGTCAATTTGATACCATCTGGTTATTACTAACAGTTTGCGAACTGGAAAGATCCACCATGCTATTACTATTAATAGGTAAACCATCTATTTCAATGGGCCATGGCTTAACCATGGCGAACTGTGAATGTCATAAGCAGGCCGGGTAAATTGATAAACCATCTACAAAAAATAAAAATGCGCTCATGAAGCAATGAGATCCAATGATATTGATAAACCATTGACCATAGATTATCCATATATTAACCATAGATAAACCATAGATTAACCATTTATAGATGGTTTACCCAGCCATAAACCATTTGAAGTCCCATTATCCATATCATATTATTCCATTATTATCCCATATCACTAATATATATATATCCATAACCATAGATTAACCATAGATTAACCATAGTAACTTACCATTCCCAGTATTATTGGATTAGTTCAAAATTATTGATATCCATTGATATAAAGTTTCATAATAGTTATTGCTCATTGTTCAGAAGGTGAATGATTCAACCGGGGAATCACGAAATCATCGTGCCCAGTCGTGCGCAGTCGTTGCGAAAAACTCCATGGTGGTGGTGGGTCGGTTTCAAGGCTCCAGTACCCAACATCTGTGAATTTCAATCCCAGCAGATCACCTTGAGACAATACTACAAGATATACCCTCTGGTGAACTAACATAGCTATGGAAAATCACCATTTTTTATGGGAAAATCCACTATAAATGGCCATTTTCAATAGCTATGTTAAATTACCAGAGGGTAAATTCTTTCAGGCCTTGAACTTTTAGAATCTTTTAGATATATCTACCAGAAACATCCATAAACCATAGTTAACCTATTATCAAGCAACTTAGCTATCTCGTGGTCGCACCTTCTTTATTCTTATTATCCAAGGATGTATGGCCAAAAATGATTCTGCTCTCTGCCCCTCAAATGCTTCCTGGCCATTTCCGAACAAACCCCATATCCATTGTTCATTGGTGTTTTTATCGGCTGGTTCATGATAAAATGTCCTCACGGACGATTATATCAATGAAAAATGGACCATGAATTTAAGGGAAATTCAATGGTTTGCGAAAAGGCCGTTACTATGGCTATCTATGGTTTGTCAATACCAAGAAATTATTTCTATGGATGACAAACTATCAAATGGGATTTTTCAATACAAGAAAATACCAATTATTTCTAAGGTTTTTCTATTTTTTGTCAATGGTTTATGGGATTTTCCATGAAATAAACCATCCAGAAATTGAGGATCCTCCATGTGGAAACTCCCATGGTTTGTCAATGGGGTCAGTGAGGTCAGTGAGGTCATCATGATTCAGCAGGTGAAACCCAGCATTGTTGGAGATGAGTCGCTGGTGAAATCCCACTTAAAATCCACGAATCTTTGCTGGTTTTCTCCCATTTTTATGCCTTTTTAACATCCATGTGATGTGCTGAAATCCAGATGTTCCATCCATAAAATCGCCATGTTTTCCCACCATGTTTCCCCAATTCTCCCACCATTTTCCCACCCTTTTCCCACCGTTTTGCCACCATTTTTCCTGGCGGTTGCGCTCCGATCAAAATACGCCACACGGCGTTCCCACCGCGCCGAGGCGCTCGAAAGAGGTGATGACATTCTGCGCCGCCTGCTGCGCTGCAGGGTTGTCCTGTAATGCGGCGGATCCAGGGGGATCTTTTAGCAGTGAGTAATACTGTGAATCAGCAACCCTGTTTCGATAATTATCCTCCTATTATATAATATTATATCATCAATAATATAGAAGCATATTATTATATGATAATATGATAATATCATCAATAATATGATAAACATGGTGAGTAATAAAAAAATGAATCACCATGTTTATCATATATTTTTCAGAGGGGTAACCGGGGTAGGTCAACCACCAACCAGTCATTCACCATCAATCACCTTCTGGTAAACGTTTACATAACTATGGAAAGATCCACCATTTTTCATGGGAAAACTCACTATTTCTATGGCCATTTTCAATAGCTATGTTAAATTACCAGAGGGTATTGAATAATGTCAACCCGGATACCATTTAAGTATCAGATGAAATGGAGGAGTACCCCACCTGATTAATAAACCATGGTTTATTAATGCGGTTGACAATACAATAGATATTGAATACAATAGCTTACGTAGCATGGTATTACCTACAATAGATATCATAAGTGTATTATGAATGTATTGGGTGTGATACCCACTGATAATAGATAATCCATAACATTGTATTTTGTAGTGGTTGTAGTGGTTATATGTTATTATAGATCATCCACAACTCTTATATTATTACTACCCTGGTTAGTATTGTTCCAGTGGTTAATCACAATACATAATATATAGATGTGTAATTAGCAATAATTAAAAAAAAAAAACGTTGTTATTGCGGTTATACATATGTATCACCAATCTATTACCACTTTATAATCATTGTACATAATATTTAACCACTAATGTTGGTTATAATTCTATAAATGTCTCTATTATGTTTATACTATTAAAATCACTGTCACTAGCATTACCATCAAACTATTTTCTAACTTTGATCAGTATCATTACTAACATTCAACTAACATACTATTGTCCAATTAGACTCATAGTGATTAATAATTGTAGACTAATTACACATTGTAGCTAATCGATTGTTACCATTATAATTGACACTAGTTTGCAATCTGTAATAGGATCAAGTGATGGGATAATCAATGATATATTCCGAACTGATATGATCATTGTACATCATTTAATTGTTGTTGTTACTACTATGAAAACTATTTATACCATTCACTACTGTATTGTTACTATTGTTCTTACTACCATTGTTACCGGATTTCTGTATCTATCAATAGGGATCTAAAATAGCAATTAATGTATCAACATGATGTATAAGCGTATTAATCAAGGAAAAATGGTGGTGTTACTGGGAAAATCATTGCAAATATTATGGGGATATGATATGATATGTATTTCGAATAATATCCTGATAATATTGCAAACCCCAATTTCATTCCATGACTCAGCGAAAAAAAACGTGTCAAAAAAAAAAAAAAAACGTGTCTTGAAACAGCTGTCTTTAAGCCTTCCTTTCACAACATATCAATATCCTAAAAATCTTAACAACAAGAATTCACAAGGTGTCTGTTTTAAAAAAGATCCGCTTTAAAAAATCCCCGGAAAGACATCAATTCCCTAGACCAAAACCGATTTCTCCCGTGATGTCACGTACATTTTCCGGAGCCGGTCCTCGAAACTTTGGCTGTAGACCAATATCACATCTACGGTGACACCCACGGGGGACTCACACGGAGGCACCTCATTTCAGCTATGCTACAGCTGAGCTATCGATGAGTTAGCTTGCATAGCCAAACAATGGTGACCGCCATCACAATATATGGTTGATATGTGGTTAATATACTGTTAATTTCATGGTTAATGATGATGGTGATGGTTTTTATATGGTTAATGAGGGTTAATAATATCCTGGTTGATGGTGCAATGTGCCCATCTTGAAAATATGAGTTCGTGAAAGTCAATGGGAAGGATGACATCCCATATATGAAATGGAAAATAATCCAGCCATGTTTGAAACCACCAACCAGGATCTTTTATGTTACCATATTAGATCATATATCCTAGTGGCGATATGACTCAAAACGTGACCATATGAGAGAATAACCGAACGGTGGTGAATTTAATTATGATTTACCGATAAGAAATGATAATGGGACTTCAAATGGTTTATGGCTGGGTAAACCATCTATAAATGGTTAATCTATGGTTTATCTATGGTTAATATATGGATAATCTATGGTTAATGGTTAATAGTTACCCTCTGGTAATGACTGTTACAGTTCGCGAACTTGAAGCCATGGCCCAGTCGAAATAGTGAGTTTTCCCATTAATAGCATGCTGGATCTTTCCATAGCTTTTTGTAAACGTTTACCAGAGGGTAACCAGTTTGCCAAGAGGATCACTGATCAGTAAATATCCGGATGGTATGTTGGGATATCAGCCTCCGCCTTTGTCTCAAAAATGTTTGGAGTTTTGCAAAAAACCTGGGCCACAGGTACTGTGAAAACCAGAAAATTCAGGGAAACCAGCGTTCTTTCGTTGGTGAAATGACCATTTTAATTGCTTGAATTCCTCATTTTTGTTAGATTTCGTTCCCACGACCTGCGAAACTGGGAAAATTATTGGATCAGCATATGGACGTCAGTTCCCCGTCCCTTTGATGTTGCCTCCCATTTATGTCTGCCATTTCGGTCGATGTCAGTGTTGAGAAGTGCTCTGGGTCTAGTTTTCTGGGTCAATCTCTGAATCCCCACCATTTTGGGATGCGAGAGTAAGCATGAATGGAATTACAAACGGACAATGGCTCACCAATCATATAGAAATATTAGTGAATATGATATTAGTTTTTGTCAGAAAATAGGCGACCAAACTCCACAAAATCAACGTTCCCCCCATGAAAATGGCCCTATCAACACAATTTTGTCACATCACATCTCTTTGATCCGACCAGCAAATTCCCATCAAATTTCGATGCCCGGTATCTCTAACTGGTCGAAGCCAACTGGTCATTTTTCCAAAACCAAAAACCACGGTTTTGGGGATGAACATCCATCGCTGCATCTTCTCCATCTTCCCCATGGTTCCGGCACCGTGTTCCAAATTCCAAACATCTCCGGCATGTCGTTCACTTCGTTCGCATTCGCGAAGGCGCGAACGATGCCCAACTTCCCTAACTTCCCTTCGGCGACCGCGAAGAGCCTCGGAGTGCAACAAAAAGGGAATGGCCGAGGGCCAAAGGCATACTCATCTGTCATAGATATGTCATAGATATGTCATGATACATAAATATGTTGTTAATTATTGAGGGTTATGTCATAGATATGTCATGATATATGTCTTAATTTGCTTTGATACAAACCCAACAATAAAGCCAATGATGAACCTACCATGACTGGGGATGCTAAAAATGCAACGCTCCAATCTCGCAACGCTCCATCACGATGGCGAAAAATGGGGATCCACACCATGCCAAACTGAGCAGCCACCTCATTCAGATCGCCTGTGAAGCTATGACAAAGGGGATATCAACTGGCCATTTTAAAAGGGATATTTTATGGAATATACTAGTATTACTGTACGTATATCACTAAATGTATCGTATTTGTCTATATATATATATTCATATTTATGTTTATATAAGCTTATATATATATGTGTGTATATATAACATAGCATAGTGCTTGAGTGTGTCTGAAAATGGATGGATACCGATACCTCAATTTTCATGGCCACTTGTTGGATGATTTTCCGAGTCCACTTCACCCATGAGGGGCCCAATAAAAAACGCATGATCTTCGCCACGGGTTGACGGCGCCTTTCATCCATCTCCAACATCATTCAACAAATAGCTCGTTTGATTTTTCAAATCTATGTGTATGCTGAAAAGAGTTTTCGCGCATGTGTGCGCATCGTGCTCCGATGATTTCATCACTTGCATGTCGGCATCATAGCTCACTGGTAACAAGTTCGTTCGAGTGTTGGTTCGGTCAATGAGTATGGCTCGAGCATAATTCAACATATTGTCGTCAGCCTATACGGCGTTAAACCTGAACTTCCAGAAACCATGGGGCACGAGCTAGGCCCCTTTTTCGACCAAAAACGCGGCGGAGAGTCATCACGGATTATTCAATGGAAACTTGACAGCCCACGGGCCCATGGGAAAATGGGTCAAAACCCGTTTGAAAAACCCCAAAAAAAGTAGCATTTTGGATTGATTCAGTTGAAAATCACCCCAAGTTTCCAGTTGAAAATCATTGGTTTCGATTCATCCCCCATTTTGGGGTGCGGAAGACTCTCGACATCATCCCAGTTCTAGGGGTCCCAATTTCCGAAAAAAAACAATTGTTGGTTGGTTAGGCTAGTTTCCTCTATGAAATATATTTTGATAAGCGTGTCATCTTTTATTGATATCAGATGTGTATTGATTGTCTATCCTCTATTCTTAGTAACTTAGTATTGGTTAGTCGATCTAGTTAGACAACTATCGATATCAACTATGAATATCTTAAGCCATATAGCTAGTCAATAGAGTTAGCCATATTATCAATGGCCATGCAACAGGAACCCATTGATTGGAGGTACTTACCATATATGTTTGGCCTTTTTTCTATCAGGCCTAAATTTCAGGGAATCTCCCCACAAATTTACTGGTGCTTAGCAGGGAATGAGGGAATGATCCACAATAACTATCAATAATAATCCCAGCAACCCCCAGCAACCCATCCATTCCCTACGTAAAACGCACCAGTAAGCAAAATATGGCCCAAAATATGGTACGTTTACGTACCTCCATGTGTTGGATCCTGATCTCCCATTGAACCAGCGGCGATGGCGACCGTCCCCATGTCCCTCGATTTGAATTTTTCCTGGGTTTCCGATTGAAAAACATCCCCAGAATTGGTTCAAAACTGGGAGATATCCCGGGATATGTAATATATACATACATAAATATATATATATATATACATATGAGAATCCATGGATTGCTTTAAGGAAATCTATGGGAAAACATGCGTTTATTTAACCATCTAAGAGTTTTCTGGACCATTTGTTCCCTTAAACTAATCCTATCCCTGAGAAGTTGGGCTATGTTTAGGAAGTTTCCCCCATCCCAAAAAACATTGCTGACGACGTGACATCGAGACGTAAGGTCCTCATAACTTACCCATATCTCTATCTCTATCTCTATCTCCATCTATCTATCTGGCTATCTATCTATCTATCTATCTATCTATCTATGTATATATATATTCATATATTTATATATGGAGGAGTATATAGTAACCCCCAGAAGATAGAACCTCATGTCCAGGATGGTACAGACAATGTATTCCTCAGAATGATTTTTTTAATCTTTTTTGGGGGTTGTTATGTAGACTACTTACATGTAAGCCATAACCCACGGATTAACACAGATTTGTGTGTATTAAATTTGTGTGTATATATACATAGCAACCACAAAAAAAGATGCGGAAGTGTAGAATCCGAATCCAAAATATTTATTTTCATTGAACCATTTTTATCTCTCTTTTTGGGTGATACTATATACATTAATCTGACTGAGGTAGATTAATTTCACTATGGTCCCATATGCTACACGGAATTTCCCCTGCATTTCATGGGTTTTCCCAGTAAGAAACCACATAATTTTTCGATGATCTTCACATCGTTTTTTTCCCTATTTTTCCATGGTTTTCCCCAGATTTTCTAAGGGAATTCCCATATCTTTCCCATGGCTTTTCTCAATCTCGCATTTGTCCCAGGATTTCCCGAGGCTTTTCCCATGGCTTTTCGAACTATCCCCAGCCACCTCGTCCAGTGTGCTCCGATTTTTTGGGCCACAGCTCGTCCAGTTCGGAGGCGCTTAGCCGCCACTTTCGGCATCGAAAGTCGATGAAGATCAATTTTATGTGAAAATAGTATTAATATACTTGATGATATTTATATATCTATCTAATATAGTAAATAATATCTAATATAGTATTGTCATCTTAGTTATTATATTATAGTAGTTAAGATTATGGTAATATTAATATAGAGCAATATTATAGTAGTTAATAGTAGCTAAAGTACTAATATATTATCTCTCTATAGTAGCAATATTATTATATTAATATTATCAGTTAATATTCTGTTATAGTAGTTAATGTTATTGTTTATGTTATTGTTATTGCTGATAATGACATGGTATATAATATTTAATATAGTTAATGGTACTTAATTACAATGAATAATGGTATCATGATAATAGTTTAATAATAACTATAATACTTAATAATAATATCAATGGCTGATAATCTATATGAAATCAGTATACTTATATACTAATTTATATCAACAGAATATCATTTATAAATCTAATATAGTTAATGACTTAGTATTTTATCATAACTTAGTATTATCATCTTAGTTATTATATTATAGTAGTTAAGTTAAGATTATAGTAATATTATTTTGATATATCAGTTAATATTCTGTTATAGTAGTTAATGTTATTATTTTATATTTTGATGGTAATAGCAGTTGATATATGTGATAATAGTTAGTGAAATTAATAGTTAGTGATTTGATATATTGAATATCATTAATACTATGTTGATATTTTTAGTAGTTAATATGATATTAATATTCCAATGCATGATAGTAGTTAGTGATATATTGGGTGATATTCTTAGTATCTTGCATATACTAGTACTACCATTTGGTATAGTAGCCTCTGATAGTATCTTAGTAAACCCATTATCTATTGATGGTAACATCTAGATCAATGATAATATCAGTAAATCAATAGATATAATAATTGAAACAATACTATTAACTACCATCTGGTTATTTAACATAGCGGACTGGAAAATCCCTCATAAATGGAGGTTTATAGCTGGGAAAATGATCTATTTCTATGGGCCATGGCTTCCATGGCTATGTAACAAATAACCAGAGGGTAACTATTAACCATTAACCATAGATTCTCCATATATTAACCATAGATAACCATAGATTAACCATTTATATCTATAGATCCCCATTGTTTATATAACTAGATATGATATCTATTAACTAATCGATCGATTGATTGAGATCATGTCGATCGATACCAAGAAGATGGCGGAAAGATTTCGCAGTCATAGATGAATATTACCAATAAAGAACTGCCGTTCTAGAAATTACCATCTATAATCTATCAAGTACCAATTATGACATATACTCTCAATGTTTTTTCCTATAGATATTATAGTATGTTGCATGTTTTATTGGTAAATACAGATTATGTTTCATACTTTGTAATTAATTTGGCCAAAAACAAATAGAAAGTGAACATAGAATAATTGTATAATTGGTATAATACAAGCTTTGTTATGTATAAGAATATAGTATAGCAATAATCTAATATCTGTATGAGGCAAGAATTGTATTCTAGATTAATTGATAAAAATAGAATGGGGTATAGAGTAGTGCTATAATTAAATAATTGTATATTATAATGCTTTGTGTGCGTGTGTGTTTGTTTTTTTTTTGGGGGGGGGGGGTTCGATCTAGTTTGTTTCAAAGGTATATGGTGTGGGAAACCCCATGCCAATAAATAATACCTCCTCAATATCCACAGAAAAAAAT
>Ga0126342_10010302_pt1 | contig 16721 bp, 16 predicted proteins | sample Cyp1metagenome_FD_92528 | JGI IMG/M metagenome (GOLD analysis project Ga0126342, IMG submission 92528) | Coral microbial communities from Lord Howe Island, Old Settlement Bay, Australia - Cyphastrea 1 metagenome | ecosystem: Host-associated > Invertebrates > Cnidaria > Coral ... | reverse complement strand
TAACCAAGAGAAACGGGTAGTTCATCCACAGAATGATGGGGATTTAACCAAGAGAAACGGGTAGTTCATCCACAGAATGATGGGGATTTAACTAAGAGAAACGGGTAGTTCATCCACAGAATGGTGGGGATTTAACTAAGAGAAACGGGTAGTTCATCCACAGAATGATGGGAATTTAACTAAGAGAAACGGGTAGTTCATCCACAAAATCATGGGGATTTAACTAAGAGAAAGTTGCGATTGAAGTAAACCAACATGTGGATTTCATCAAGGAAAACGTGGATTTAACCAATAAAATGATGAGTTAGCCAACAAACATAATCAACCATAAAGATTTAAGTGAGAACAGCTGATGAGGATTTGAGCCCAGATAGGAGGGATTTGGCTGTTCACTTTGGTCACCTATTGGGATGTTGCCACCAGTGGATGGTACATATATAAACTGCAAACCAGACGTTTGTCGGTGACGGATCATGCACATACTTTTGACGGGCTCAAATCCTTTCGTAAAGCCGGTGCTTTCTATTTTTCGAAACGATAAACTTTAAACCCCAACCTAAATCCTAAAACCATAAAAAACCCAAAACCTGAAAATCTAGAGCCCTAAACCCTGGAAGCAAAAAGTCGACATCACTGCGTACAGCCAGTGATTTGGTTCATCCTTTGCTGACAATGGCCCTATGGACATGGGGGAACATTTGGATTGGCGCGTGCATGGATTACCCGGCCTGGTAAACTTACAAAAAACTATTGAAAGTGGCCCATTTATAGTTGATTTACCCAGCTACAAAATGGTGGATCTTTCCATAGTTATGTGGCAGTTTACCAGAGGGTAATGTTAAGATTATTAAACATCTACAACGTTTGAGGGGATGGACATCCAACTATACCAGCTATTTTGGAACGAAACCCGGGGATTACATGGGTTTTGATCCATATAGCCATTATAAGATACGATTGAATACTTCTATCGTGCCACGCTGGTTTGTATCATTGGGGCAATCTGACCTGTTAAACCCCAAACCCTGGGCCGATGGGTTGCATAAACCCTCCAATGTTTTTGTTTGGTGGCTGTGGTTTTACCACATCACCCAGCACTTTGCGACACATTGGGCCTGCCCCCTCCCATTCATGTTATCCTCCCAGATACTATTCGTTAGTAACCTGGGTGGAATCTCTAAACAAGTTAACGAACAGTGGGAGGAAATACAAATCCTCTAAGTTAACCTGGGTCAATAAATCCTCCCAGTTTACCAGGTACTAAATAAGTGGGTTATCCAATTTCAGTTCTCCAATTTATAACTGGGGTGTCTAACCCCAAGAAGTCGGTCGGGTGAACCACGACATCCCCTCCCCACATCCTCTGGTATTATACCACTAACTATTATTGATTTCCTTAGTGAAACAGTGGTATAATAATTTGTTAAGCATTATATGACTGATATATCTGTTTTTTTACCACATATTTACTAATTATGTTTACCAGATGATATCCTTATATCAGATTTTAGCATTGTTAATATGATGCAGTGAAACCATTGTTATATTTGCTTTTTTTTGTGCATTTATATTTCTAATGACCTCCCGTCGTGACGTCACTGGAATGATGGTCACAAAAATGGGGAATCATCTCCAATTTATAACTAGTATTAACATTTGTTAGCCATTTTGATACATCCCATTGTTATCACATTCTCCGCATCGTCCCCATTATTCCCAATGATGTTCCATTGTTTTCGAACAGTTATATATATATATATATATATATACATATTAGCACTTATCCTGATGAGTTTCTTTAGCAATTCATATTATGTTTATAGTTATGGTTATGGATATCATGTATATCATGGTTATGGTTATGTTATGTATATCATGTATATACTGTATATTCATATTATAGTTATGTTATAGTTATGGTTTATTAGCAATCCAGTTATGGTTATCACCATGATATCACGATATCCCCCTGGGTCATCCACTTGGCCCCAGGTGCATCCGGCCAAGCCTGTGGCGCCTGCGGTGCCTGCGGTGCCTGCCCTGGAGGTGGATCGACTGGTGCATGGTGGGTTTAACCGTGCCAAAAACTCCCAGAAACAGGTGATTCAAGCAGCAAAAATGGGATATAGATGTGTCTCTATGTGTGTATATATATATGTATATAGATGCATATTATCATATAGATGTACATAGATCATAGCCATAAATCAAGGGGGGACGTTTCTATCATTTGACCAGATTTTACCTCTTGATTTACCCAATTTGCCCCCCATTGCACCTGAGGTGTTGGGAGCAAGCCATTGTTTGGGAGGCTTCTAAGAAACAGTGATTACAGCCAATGCTTGATGGGCCAATAGACCAAATAAATCTCTGTTTGGTACGATGTTTCATGATCCCTATCTTTTAATTTGTCACAGTTTGCTGGAAAATCAACATATTTAAGTTCGCTAAATCATCATGTGTAGCATCTAGAAATGGGCCAACTATACTATATTCTAAGTAACTAAAGGGCATGGTATATTCCATTAATATCCCATCATTACTTCTATTAAGCCCCATTAAATCTTATTAAACCATATTAATTACCCTATGTAACATATTAATTAATGATTAATATCAACCATAGGTGATTTTCCATAGCCAGGACGGGGCGCCTTCAGCGCCGGCAGCGCCGGCCGCGCTCCCCGATGCACCGGAACTGGAAGCATCAGAGGTCCCCTTTTTGCATTGACTGGGGAGATCCCATCCATCTAACTAGGGTATTTCATATAATTATATATATATATATAGAAAATACATTATATATATATATGTTATTAATTAGTCAATCTATCAATCAATGAATCTATCTATCAATCTATCTATCCATTATCCATCCACTTTGTGAAGAGGAACTGCACTCCTCGCTGTGCCGCTTTCATCGCCTTGAAGGCACCTGCTCCTCCCGGGCCTCCCGGGCCGGGGCCTCCAATGGAACCACCGGAGGCGGAGGGATCCTGGGATGTGTCTCAACATGGGAAACCCATAGGAAAATGGAGGTTTTAATGGGAAAACCATAGGAAAACCATAGGAAAATGGAGGTTTAGCCTCTGGTAAACTTGCAAAAAGCTATGGAAAATCACCATTTATGAGGTAAATCCTCTTTTTTGGGGGACCATTTTCGATAGCTATGTTTCATTATCCTCCACATAGCCATTGACTTGGGAAACTGATGATCAAACCATGGAAGGTTTGGAGGGAGCGGTCCGGAGCTATGAGTGTCTATCTTCCCCACGCAAAAGGGGAGACAGTTGGAGCTACTAAGAATTTCCCAAGCATCATGGACTAGCTGGGAAATTGTAATGCTATGGGAAATTGTAATGGTATGGAAAATGATACGCTACTTTCAGAATTTCCCAAATCATGATGATTCCCGTCATGGTGTTCATGGATTATCATTGCTATCCCCATCATATCACTGATGACAAAACCATGATATAACGTACTTGTAAACCGTAAGTCATAGCTGTATCTACCATTCATTTTCCCATGAACACGATAGCTACTATAGTCTACATATTATTTACCAAAACTATTAACATCAACTATAATATCCAGCTAGTTGTAAACATTTAAGTAAACCATAGTTTGCCATATCATCTAGCATTCACTATGGTCATAATATGGTTTAAACTATGGTTAAATATTCTCCATTATCTCCCATTATCTACAACTATGGTCATAATCAATGTTAACTACATAGCTTTCACAACCAAAACCCATATGAATTTAAATATAGTTCATTGGTTACATGGTTAACTATGGTTATTGCTTATTGTGAAAACATTGGTTATTAGTTCTAAGGTATAAAACTATGGTTATTGGCTACTAACAGCACGTAACTACATCTTTCATATCTATCATTTGTTACGAGGTGAATAATGATGATAACTATTATTCACATACCATATCAAGGACCATTAAACATCATTATTCACCTACTATATCCTTATTTAGACATTCATATTTACCAATTATCTACCGTTTGTATCTACCATGTCAATGTTTAACTATCCCTAAGGATCCATGGTGCTGGAATATTTACCTTGGGATTATTTTAAATTACTTTAGGGGTCAATGTAGGTAAATATTCCAGCACCATGGATCCTCTGGGTATGGTTAATGTTTACCCTTTGGTGAACTAACATAGCAATGGAAAATCACTATTTTTCATGGGAAAATCCACTATTTCTATGGCCATTTTCCATAGCTTTTTGTATGTTCACCAGAGGGTAACTATGGTTATTGGTAACTCACAGCCACTTCCGGACTTCTCCAGGTCTTCCGCATCGGGGACCTGGCAGCGCATCGCTGGCAGCTGCGCTACAAGGCGAGATCAACGACGTCGTGCGAGACGTGCGATGTTGAATGGTCCAAAACATGCTATGTGAATCATGATGTTTAATGATGTTTATAATGATGTTTAATGATGTTTAATGATGTTTAATGATGTTTAATGGTATTTGAAGTGATTTAACTGAACTAAAATGAAATTTGTGTGGTAAACATATCCAGTGATGAAATGGCTGGATATCAGGGATTTCGGGGATTAATCGTCAAGAAGGATATACCCGGCCTGGTAAACGTTTACAAAAAAACTATAGAACATCACCATTTTGAATAGGTAAATGAACGAACTAAATTTTAAAGGTCATGTTCAATAGCTATGTCAGCTATGTAACAAATTACCAGAGGGTACAATATACAAAGGATACTGCTGTTAAGATACAAATGTATTAGGTAATGTTGGTGCACGTGGAGCAAATGGTGAACATATGTGAAAATGTGAAAAGTATGCGGTCCTTCAGTCAGCAATGTACGTGTGAGTTGACCATCCCTGGTAGGTTAAGTTGTTATCTCCAAAACTGGTGAATTTGGTGGGAAATGGTAACTATATGTGATACACTATCGAGATACACTGTAATGGATATGTGTTACTCCATGATAACTGTTATCACATAGTAACACTATATCAATCTGCATCATACTGGCGGAGTGTCATTTGACGTCATTATTTCGTTCAATGTCACACAAGTATAGGATGGTATAGGTAGTTTGGGGGTGTCTTCAAACCTGCCAGGTTTATCAACTGGCGCTTCAAATAACCAGATGCGGAGGGTGTTTCTGGTCCAGAGAAAACACATCCATATGCAGAAAGACTATACCCATAGGATCCATGGTGCTGGTATATATGCTAACATTGGGGGTATATTGATGGGATCCATGTTACCATATATAGCAGCACCATGGATCCTATGGGATATGATCTATATTGGGGAGTGGTGAACCAGTCTCGAGACAGTGAAGAGATGGGTTTCAGTGCAAAAGCACCGGTTGAGCAGTGACCAAAACATCTTTTCGTGGGGGCTGTGTTATGACTAAATACAGAAACCCCTATGAAACATTATCTGGGTAATTTATAACGACCTCACTGCGACCTCACTGGAATCATGGTTAATAAGGGAAATCATCCCCAAATGGCCTTAATTCAGGTTAGTGAAATATTATAAATAATTTACCCAACATTATGGATGTCTGAGAGTTTTGACATGTGTTGAACACTGCTTATTTTGCAATGCTCCCACGTGATGAGATTGTTCTGAATGTTTGTAGTTGTTTCCATTTTGGACCCCAAAAAACTGGTGGGAATGGTAATGTCATCCTCCAAGGTGGTGCCCCCTCCGCCCCTCCAGTGATGTTTCACCTATCTACTGCAAGCTCAACACTTTTGTTCGTGAAATTTAGCAAGTTAACAGTAAGATTCGGGGGCACCACCCTGTAAATTTATCGAGGTCGCCCAGATAGTTGATGGTTCCAACTTTACTACCACCAACACACGGCCTTGTGCCCATAAACAACTCATCCAAGAAATTATCTCGACAAGCACGGGATGCACAGACTTTGGGCTCGCCATGGTGTCAAAATCAGCGGCATGGATCCGCGACGGGAACCCCCAACACCAGCTGATCGCAGTTGCCAAGCTGAGCCTGATGTCAGCCTGTCAGCCGAAGTCAAGGAACTGAAAGCAGCAGTCTTCCGAACCATCGTGCCAGCCGACTCTGATTTGCCACGGCCCAAGATGCCACGGCAAAGGCTGAGCTCAGGCCTAGCTGCCTAGCTGAAGAGTCATCAAAAGAGCCATGAGGATTACCCTGCCAGGCAGGTGACTCAGGTAGCCTATGGTAGCCTTACAATAGTAGCATGGCTAAAGATCATGAGCCCGAAAAATAGTGGTTGTTGGGGGTGAAATAGCCCTTGATAAACATCTCAAGCGGGACAAAAATCATCCTTCAGCCTGAATGATGTGCTTGGTGGCATATTCTCAGATGTTGTTCACAAAAGCTGGTCCATTTCCAGCTGTGATTTTTGAGCCAAACCCTTACCCTACGAAAACCCCTACCGGTCATCTTTAAACCTACGTGCAGTGCAGGGAAGCAGCGGCTTTGGACTGCTGTACTCGCATTTGTTGTCCGAGAAAGAGAGGCAGTCTGCGCAGCTTGGCATGGAGGTTTGGCTCGGATCTTGCGAAGCGAAGCTGCGGAGTTTTCATCACTGGGGTGGTTTCTCTTGGCTTCCCTGGAAATTCGAGAAATTGACACTGGCGACAGCACGTTTTGCTGTTTCTTGGCACCTTGCCCCATTTGTTGAAAACGGAGATTTCCACTGCTCACCAAAAAGTATCCGATCGATGCAGAGGCCGCACATGTACCATTTGCTGCGGTGTCTTGGCTTGGACAAGTTGCAGCTTGGTTCGGTTGGTTGAATTCACTGACATCATGTGTTTCCACATATTATCATGGCGGATACGACATAAACAGAGATTTTGATAGGGAAATCAACTGTAAAGGTCTTCCGGGCCAGCCATGGCAATGATTAGCAGACGATATATCAATAGATATCAATAGTAATTAAAAGGAGCTTTCCATTTAAACATGACTGCCGGGGCCACAGCCTTCTATCGCCAGATCTTAGAAGTACTTTAGGATAAGATGCCCTTGCCCACTTCCTTCAGTTTGTTGTGCTCCCCGTTTCGTGGCTAGGTTTGTTTGTAGGTTAACTAAGGGTTTTGGTATGTACTGTACATATATATTTATATATTATTTGCATAGATATATCGTCTATAATTATATACGATATGTTTTGTAATTGAACCAACAAATTGGAGGTTCCCACATGTACTAGCCACACTCAGATACACATATCCAGCAGCGTGGATTGGGAGCGGATCAGAGAAGCCAATACCAGCTCTCCAAACTTGCCCAAGTTCAGCCGGAACAGTTTTCTGCCCCTGAAATGTCCCATGCGTTGGAACATCATAGTCCCCATGAGAATGGCTTTTAGATATGTTTGATTAAAATGAGGTAAAATTGTAAGTTCTTTGACAAGACCAAGTATCATATACATGTTCATAAATTTACCATGCCATCCACTATATGTTATGTTCATTTTGTTTGGTTTTATACGCCATCAATCCCAGTGATACCATCGGTTGCAGCGGTATATCCGCAGTTTTTATTGCTTAGATCCACGGGCTCAATGCAATGGCGTTCCATTTTCTTTGATTAAACCCAATTGTTTTCCAAGTTTTCCTGGTTAAACCCCAGTGTTTTCCAATTTATCATGCTCAATTTTTGATTAGTGTTTGCTTCAACCTCATGTTTTTCTATGGTTTCTTCTGATTCAACCATATTAAACCTAATGTTTCTTAGTAAAGTTGCCATGATTTTCCAGGTTCATTTCCACATCCTTCATCCTCTTCGCCACCTTCAATACGGTGATGAATTCTTTGCCATCTCTGAAGCTGGAGGTGCGGTCTGACTGCAGTCTATGAAAATGGTGATTTAACCACTATAGATGGTGATTTAACCTGGGTAAATTATAACGACCTCACTGCGACCTCACTGGAAATCATGGTTAATAAGGGGAATCGTCCCCAAATGGCCTTAATTCAGGTTGGTGAAATATTATAATTTACCCAGATTTAATGGTTAACAATGGTGAATAATGGGATGATAATGGGATACTACCCTCTGGTAAACAAGGATAGATATTGAAAATGGCCCATTTATAGTTGATTTACCTATTAAACATTGTGATTTTCCACAGTTATGTTAGTTTACCTTACCAGAGGGTACGAACTATACTTAACAAATAAACCATGGCCAATCTGAGTAATTGAACATCACCTTCAAGCGTGGACCCATTGCAGCTTGGAAACCATGGCCCATTTGATGACAAACATGCGGATTTACCATGATTTACCAATGGGCCATGGTTGATTTCCATAGCAAACCATAGATGAATCAACTGATTTACGATAGCGAAACCATAGATGATTTACCTATATTTCAAAAAAATGTGATTTCCAAAGCAAACCATGAGTGTATATTGCCAGATGAGAAGCACACAGGATGTACAGGACGTGAAAGTCCGGACGTTTGCAGCTGTTTCGTCCCAGGGATCCGTACAGGACGGTTGGGACGGTTTCGTTTTTGGCGTCGCGGTCACGCCATGCCGGCGGCGGCAAGCGCAAGTGATTTGACATTCAGCACCGCAAGCTGCATCCAAGAATTCTAAGGTATTGACCGTCATAATTTCAGATTGAAGCAATGAATATCAATGATGAGCATGGGTCTGAAGAACCCCTCCCAATATCTCCCAATAGTAGGTGTAATGTGGGAGAATTGGGGTATAACATCAACCATGTTGATATTGATTGGAGAACCATCAGTGTGATATGCGTCGGCGGAAAACAAGGCCACCAACCACAATGAGGGATTTCTTCACCAACATGGTGCCCCCTACTTAGCCAACTGGGTTTAGAATTAGGTTGACTAGGGTTCATAGTGATTCTAGCTATAGTTAGATGGAGTTATAACCCAACTCATCGCCCGTCTCACTATAAATATAGCTTACAGGAACCCATAAGCTACTTGTGGGTTTATGGAAGATATATATATATATATACATATATATATATATACATATATATATATATATATATATATATATATACATATATATATATATACATATATATATATATATATATATACATATTTATATATTTGTAATATATACACACAGAATTATATACCGTATGTAGTTAGATGATGTTAGATGGGTGATGAAGTTAAGTCATGACGGCCGAGTGCTGGGATGACCCCCAAAAAAAGATGGAGACTCCACTCGTGTCGTTTTACGAGACGAGTGAAGATTTGCACAGGGGGGGCGCCCCTTAGAATAACATATACCCTCTGGTAAACATACAAAAAGCGAAAATTGCCATAGAAATAGTTGATATACCCAGCCATAAAATGGTGATTTTCCATAGTTATGTTAGTTTACCAGAGGGTATTTATCATTTTCCGTATGAAGATTGCCACATTGGGGTGTTCCAATTTTTTGGAATATTTTTTTGACATGTGGCATCATGTGGCATTTTTGTTGGACTAACCTTTTGGAATACCCTCTGGTTTTTTAACACAGCCATGGAAAATCACATTTTTTAATAGGTAAACCATCTATAAATGGGCAATTTTCCATGGCTACTGGCTATGTTAAATAACCAGATGGGAACTTTTTGCATGTTTTGCATGTTGTGTGTTTTCAATTGCCTTTTTTCCCAATCTTCACGCATCCAACCCGTGCGTTTTTGTGCTACATGTGTGGGCAGCTTCCACCATGTCACACCTCCGTGTGCAAAGAATGTGGGATTTCCCAATCGGTAAATAATCTGGGTTCAACATACACAAAACTGATGGGAAAATCACAATTTTCGGGATTGTTATATTTATAATATGCCATTTTTGGGGGATTGTTATATTCATGATATGCCTTTTTGGGGGATTGTTATATTCATGATATGCCATTTCTGGGGGATTGTTATATCCATGATATGCCATTGTATCACCATTCTTTGGCGGAACTTTCCAACCGGTTCTTGAAACTTCTCAGTTGATTTTCAGGATGTTCCATTATATCACCAGTATATATTCTGGATGTTATCTCAATGTTGCCAAATATGTTACCAGATATGTTACTACACATGTTTCCATGTGTTACCATGCTCCTTTGACACTGTTTATTTTTTGCGTTTCTCGACATCTCAGACAGTGGCAGTGGTTACAGTGGCTACCTGGCAGCCCTTCTGTTGGCCGTGGTCTTACTATCTATGCTGGCAGCCTACATGTGTTTGCTCCGCGCTGAGATGCGTTCGGAGTTCGAAGAGTCCCGCGCCTTGGAGTCGCGGAGGGGAACTCATCCCATGTGACGAACGGTGGGTTTTGACGAAGAAACACGCGGGAATTTTCACCAACACAACATGGTGATTTTACCAGCACAAATTTGGAGTTATAGTTCATGTGACTGATTTTTGTTAGCAAGTTGGTTTATATCTATCATAACTAGGGTCTGAGTGGAAGATATATCGAGCTAGTTGATGGGATCAAACCAAGTTCTGATCTATAAAAATCCCTATTAGGCTTCTGTGGGAGGCCCCTCTGACGGAGATAGATATTGAATTCTTGTGCTGTGATTTAGGTATTTATGGACTATTTATGGCCCTTCTCAGGAAGTATTTAGGATCCCTAAATCCCATCTGAAAAATGGATTCAAAATGCGACGGGTCTACTTGGATGGCCAGGATTAGCCACAAGTGGTTAGGTTTTAGTGGGTTTTTTTCACCACGCACTATCCCAAATGCTTGGTGGTTTGGAACATGTTTTACTTTTCCATATTATTATTGGGAATAATCTTATCAAACTGACTATTTTTTTTCGGGGGGGTTGAAACCACCAATCAGCCAATAATTGTATATAATCCCTTCACTAATTAATCCTCAACTAACGAACCATGGCCGCATGGCCCTTCTAAGTAGGGACTAGTTTCGGCTTGGTGGGATTGAATGATCACCTGTGTCGATGATGCCGATGTTTTTTTTGGTGCTGAGCCATGGTATACCACGATGCTAAGGAGCCTGGCGTTTACGATGGCAGGACCGAAGGGTTTTTTTTGTGAACAACTCATGAGGGAAAGAAAGGGTGTCTTCCCAATGAGAAAAAAGGAACATCATCAACCCATAAGCCAGGCACCTTTTTCATTGGAAAGTTTTGCAGTGGTTTCCTGGGGAATTTTCCATGGCTATGTTAAATAACCAGATGGTATTTGATGCGGTTCGTTACTGCTGGGACATGGTCATCTGCCGATTTTTTTTTGCCATCACATCAACGGATTAAATAATCAATCACGATGCTTCTATGATTTGGGTAAACCTTTGAGGGCGTGGAATATGATTGTTAGTGAACTATAATCCCTTGCCCGCAACATGAAAAATACCCCCAAAAAAAGCACAACCATGGTGGAATGTGTTGGATTTATAATGATTTAGATCTTTATTTAGGCGACGGGATTACTCAAAACTACTAACCCACCATTTGAGATTCGAGATGAATTTATGAACATTTTGCGGGAGATTGTTGGGTTTTTGAACTAATCAACTTTGCCAGGAATGGAAATTTGGGTAGAATGGGTCAAATAACTAATTACCCACCATTAGCTAATTCATTTATTTACTCATTATCCAATCATGCTTTAATCATTCAGGGAGATGGGATTGCTCTTTAATTTGCTGAAGCGAATACTCAAATTCATCATCATACCCTGAAATGCTCTTGTTTCTGTGCCATAAAACCACCCTACAACACCCAGAAATGTCTCATTCTTGCGGGTTTCCTATGTTTCCTGCCTTTCGTTTGTGAGGAGGAGTCGGTTCACTTTCCACTTCCACCCTTTCAGCTGGAACTGTCGGGGCCCAACGACCAGCCCAACGACCCATCCGAGCGCGTGGGACATGTGAGGCGGGGAATGGGGATTTCATGTGGCTAAAACAATTACCATCTGGAACATAGCTATGGAAAATCACCATTTTTAATGGGAAAATCCACTATAAAATTGCCATTTTCAATAGCTATGTTAAATTACCAGAGGATACCATCTGGTTATTTAACATAGCTATGGAAAATCCATTAAACATGGAGGTTTTAATGGGAAAATGATCTGTAAATGGGACATGTTCCATAGCTATGTTAATATAATGTTGGTAAAACAATGCCATAAACCACCCATGACTGGGAATGGTAAACATACCACCTATTTGTAGTGATAACAGGGGGATGGTGTGTTATTGTTTTACCCACATTACTTGGATTTGCTAAGTGGATGATTTCTGAATTTTCCAATGGGAAATCCACTACCAAGGGAAATCTATAGGCAAGATGTTCTATTTCTCCGGGGTTAAGCAAATCCAAGTTTAAGTAGCAGGTCTTGGGGGTAGTTTGCGTGATTCTCATGAGAAAAGCATGAGGGTTTAGATAACACATAGGGGAGATGAGCCAACAAGGAATCATCATGATGACGCATATTTTGGAGATTGAACAGCAAGGAGTATAAAGAGCGCGGCATTGTAGAATTGTTTATCAGCCTGCGAATCGCTATTTTGCAAGAATCTCACACCATCCAATTTTGGAGGTCAAGAAACATCAAACCGCTGCCATGCAACACATACCGTCACATACCCAAGTAAATATTGAGAGGTTGCCAAGAAGCACATTAGCTGTCAATGTTTAGCAGAACGAGTATGAAATCAATAGATACCAGCAGGCAGGAAAGGTAACTCATGCAGAGGACTATGTCGATGACATCAAGGTTTCAGATGACCAACTTGTACAGATCTAGGCAGGTTAAATAGACCTCCACAGCATTTTTTGCGCAGAAATGACATGCATTGCTATGTTTTCTTTTTTATTCTTATTTATTAGCATTGTTATTCTGATCATTCTGACATTGAGCGTCACTATGAACTTGCCATGTTGATATGAAATGATTGTGGAAACTGCATACATTTTTCTCATGATATAACTAAAGTTGATATCGACTTACATTCATCAACTGTATCCTTTTGACACCCTTTTGAACATCTAAACACGTTTAAAAACCATTAAAAAACACCTCTAGAAACATCAAAAACATCCTAACAACAAACTTCAAATCAAATTCCCCCCAAACCTGTTGACCACCGTTATTTCCACATTTTCCAGGTATCTTGTGGAGGTTCTGAGCGACGGGCGCTTGAGGGGCCAAAGCTGGCGGCCACGCAATGGAGACATTGCGGAGATGAAAGTCCAGGGAAAGTTGCGAATGTTTCTGGGAGAAAATGGCGAAATCGGATCCCTCCGATAATTTATATGGTTTAATAAGAACAACATGGGATAATCATGGGATGAGTATGGGATATATATATATATATATGGGATATTAATGTTATATTTAATGGCAAAAAACCCTCTGGTAAACTAACAGTATGCTGTAGAAAATCATCATGTTTATGTAAATCATCTATTTCTATGGATCATTTTCCATAGCTTTCGTTTTGTGCCCACAACGGAGGCTAAAACGTTTATCACTGTGGGGGAAAGGCTGGAGGGATTTTCAGATTTTGCTGGCTGGATTGATGGGGAAAATGGATCGGAATTTCTGTGGCCATGGATGAGTAATTTGAGTAGGAATAGTGATGAATCGATCGATCAATCACCATGAAATTCTGGGTTTTGTAGAGGATTTGTTTTTTTGAAGGGTTGCAGAAATGGTGGGAACGTGGCTTATTTTATGCTTATTTAACATCACTAAGAATGAATTAATGGGAATATATATATATTTATATATAAATATACATAGTCTAGTGGATTGTTCATGGGATAGATAACCAACCTGATATGATATTTGGATTGGGTTTGCTATGGAAAAAGATGTATACCCATTCATTGCAATTTCCGTAGGGGAAATAGTGATTAATCATCAAATATAGGTGATGTTCCCCTAACTTTTCAGACAAACCCGCATGGAAAGGTGGAAGATCTGGTGGGAAACAGTGCCCATCAAAGGTAATTGGATGGATTACGGGAGGGTTTCAACTTCAGCAACAGAATGTTGAAGCAGCGAAGATATGGTTATGATCATTTTTATGTCAATGCAGATCTACCATTTGGTTATTTAACATATAGGCATGGAAAATGGCCCATTTGTAGATGGTTTACCTATTAAACATGGTGGATCTTTCCATGGCTATGTTAGTCACAACCAGATGGTAAGCATTACGCATGGATTGCTGAAAAATCCCGCCATTTTTTGACGAGCCAGCGACCAAGCCACCATTGATTACCCGAGGATTTTTCGGTCCAATTGACCTGAAAAAAAGAAACAGCAAATGTTGGGCCAAAGCTGAAAAGATGAGCCTTAAGTGGAACACGTCTTGTTGGTTTTTGCTGGGTAGATGATCTACCCTCTGGTAATGACTAACAGTGACTAACATAGCTATTGAATATGGCCATTTATAGTGGATTTACCTATTGAAAATGGTGGATCTTTCCATAGTTATGTAAACGTTTACCAGAGGGTAGATGATCTACATCAAAATAGTGGGCTCTGCTCATTTTTGATGTTTTTTCGGGGTTAGATGTCACATTTCTTAGGATTTGACCCTGAATGGGCCGCCGGGCCGAAATGATCTTTGAGTACTGTGCACAGTCGCATCGATGATCTTTGATGATTGTTTGATAATGTTTGGAAGTTCAGTATTGTTTTTTCCTTGAAGGTTATTAATATGGGTATGGATCAATATCTATTAATACCATTTTTAGGGGAATGAACATCCATTTACCAGCTATTTTGATGTGAACTACAGGGGTACAAGGTTTTGACACACTGCCATATGTATTTATATTGTCCAATTTCTTGGTCTGATTCGCGTTGATGTTTCAAAGCCAACTTGTTGATCAGATCTCCATGTTTGCTGGCTCACCTCTGATTTCCCAAAGCTGTTCATTACTTATTTTGTTATTCATTGTTCTGCCAGATTGAAATGGCATCCACATTGAAATCATCACTTTTTTTTTCAGGATTAAGATGGATTGAGCATTTCAATTTCTGGTTGAAATCCACATGTCTGTCGATGCTTCGCAAGTCCCAAGGAGCAGTGTGGCCTGCGGCGAGCTACGCTGGCGCGAAGGCGGCGATCGAGCGAGGGAGGTGCAGGGAACATTGCTTCTGGACGCCGGACAGGTGCAGATTGAGGCAACTTGCTGGGTATAGCTTGGTTGGCCGGGGGTAGCAAGCTGTTTTCTCATCAAGCATGTCAACCCAAAATGGATATATATATATATATATTTATTGGATGTAATGGGATAGTTTGTGGGGGTGGCTGAGTTAAATTCTGTTATGGTTTGGAGGGTTAGCTCAGCTTTTTTCAAACGGGGAAAATCCAGTATATATAAATTGGAGGTTTAATAGGAAAAAAATCTATGAATTCAGTTACTGATGCCATGTTTTTTTCTGGAGGATACGATGATATAATGCGGCAAACCCAATAAGAAGTATACCTTTTCCAGATGGTTTACAGTTCTTTGAAAAAAAACTGGTTGGAAGGCTGAGATCATTTAGGTTTTGCTGAGATATATTGATATAAATATGCTGGTACAATGCGGGGCCCCCAAGGTATAATTTGATTTATATGATTTATAAACCCCATGAATAAAGTAGCTATCAGTACCATAAATCACAGTTATTGGAGTTATAAACCAAGCGCGCTATCGTTTGGGGGCCCCCACCCCCCACTTGGTAGAATAGCTTTAGCTATTATAATATGGGAACATGTGGGGAAACCAAACCAGCTGGTTATTACCCACTATTGTGGTAATATTTCTCTAGCTGGAAAATAGTATTTGAACCATGGTAAAGAAGCCGCTGATAAAAAAAAATAGCAGCAGTATCTAACCAACAAGAAAAGGAGATTCGCATGGTGAATAATTGGATATCAACAGCGGTGATAACCAACACAAAATACAGCAATGTGGATAATGTGGATATCATACAATATCCATACCAGTGTGATAACATTTGGATATAACAATATGGGGATGAAAATGGATGAAACCAAACCAGCAGAAAGGGGTGTGACCGGGTGTGAGAGAGAGAGGGAAAGAGTCGGCCCAGGGCCGATAGGGCAGTGACATGTTACAACCAACAAACATGTTGACAAAACGAAGAAATATGACTTGGGTAAAGTGACTGGGGGACATTGATTGCTGGCCACTAGTTCGACCACAAGTGGGGTGTTTGCACGCGCAAACTCAAACAAGTTCCTGACAAGTGATGATTTGTTCTCCTATCATTCTTTTGTTATGTGCCCACTGTTGATGATTGATGGTCGCAATGCCTCCGTCGGCATTAGATTCCGTTTTGCAGCCTCGACCCCCATGCCTGCCACCGAGGCGACGTATTATCAACAGGATGCCAAAACAGGAGTGGCCGACGCATGTGCTTCATACTCCATGTTTCTGAAATTCTAGGGAAGGTGAGGTTAATTTATTTTTGCTACGTCTGTTGGGGGGTTACCCTCTGGTAAACTGTTACATAACTATGGAAAGATCCACCATTTTCAATGGGTAAATCCACTATAAATGGGCCATTTTCAATAGCTATTTTGACATAACCAGAGGGTACTTGACATTTAAATATGTGGAGGGCGGGCCAGACCGCGAGGCCCCGGAGGTAGTATGAAATACCAGTTCGTATATTTAAATGTAGTTGCAGTATGTTTAAATGAATTGGATTCCGTATGTTTAAAT
>Ga0126342_10010301_pt1:2500-16721 | contig 16721 bp, 21 predicted proteins | sample Cyp1metagenome_FD_92528 | JGI IMG/M metagenome (GOLD analysis project Ga0126342, IMG submission 92528) | Coral microbial communities from Lord Howe Island, Old Settlement Bay, Australia - Cyphastrea 1 metagenome | ecosystem: Host-associated > Invertebrates > Cnidaria > Coral ... | reverse complement strand
TTCCATATGAACTCATGAGTTCTTAGAATAATTTATTTTTTTGAACTCAACGGGTGCCGGAATAATATTATAATTATTCTGAGGTATGTTGACGGGGGTATCCCCTTAAGGCATCCCTCATTGGAAAGGTATAATAAGTGAATATGTTTGCTCGATTGATTTATATAGACCGTTTCAGGTTGCATTCATTGTAGCTAACCAATGCTACTGGCCCATATCTCCAAGTTAAACCCGCTTCGACAGATAGGACCCACACACCAGCTATGGTCTCAAAACATCCACGTTTAGGAGATCGCGTCCATTTCCATGCCATGTGCGCCATTCTACCCATTCGCCTTAGGCATCTGTCCAGGCAAATTTTGGCGACCTCACAAGTATGTCATCATAGCCATCACAAAACATGTTTGTCTTTCCAGTTCGGAAATCTCAGGCATGTGTCCAGGATTCTTGGTGGAGATATGAGTTTCATTTGTCAGCATTACAGCCAAAGGGTTATATGAAAAGATCCCATTTGAACCTCTGTGAAACCCCTGGTGCTTCAAACATGTTTTTTTCAAAGGGGGTGGCTCGAAGCAGCAAGCAGCTCCCCTCCATCCACCACCACTTGGGTGCGGGATCTCTGAGGATCAGCCACTACCCATGATGCGACAGCTGGAGCTTTGGGTGCAGGTGCCTTCCTGGAGCTTGAAACAGTCAAACCGTCAGACAGGTGTGTATAAACGTACAGCCCCACAAAACCAGATTCAAACACAAATATCATGTTCTATAATATTTAGGATTGCTTTAATGTTTGAATTATTTTGGGTTTATCTATATAGGGTTTAGGGTTTACGCAGGGCTGGTTTGAGGTTTGCCGAGGGTTGGTTTAGGGCTCATTTCGTTTTTTTTTGGTGGTTTCTTTAGGGTTGGCCCAGCCACCCTGCTAGAGTGACTGAGTCGGCTGGTCCAACCACTTTGCCAAAGTGGCTGCTTTGATTTCTGGTACCATGCTCCACATCCACCTTAATGTTGCACACACACACACACGCACACACACACACGCACACACACACGCACACACACACACGCACAGAGAGAGAGAGAGAGAGATATATATATACACATACACAAACGTATACATACATATATATATACATATACATACAGCATATATACACATACGCATACATATACATATACACACGCATACATATACATATACATATACATATACATATACATATACATATACATATACACACGCATACATATACATATACATGTACATATACATATACATATACATATACATATACATATGCATATACACATACACACGCATACACACATACAGACATACACACATACAGGCATACAGACATACAGGCATACAGACAGACAGGCAGACGGACGGACGGACAGACAGACAGACGGACGGACGGACAGACAGACAGACAGACATACATACATACGCACACACACAGGCATATATATATAATATGTGTAGATAGATATGCATAGGGCTAGGGTGTTCATTCTGACCCACCGCGTTGTGTTTAGATATCAATTAAGTTCGGTGACAGCGCAAGATCGTGCACAATTGTGTGCGAACAAACCCTATCCAAGGGGAAGTGTGCGCAGACATCATTTATGGTATATACTTCTGATGTTCAACCACCTATATTTGAGGTTCTGGAAACCTGAAATGCATCACCTAAAAGGCCACTGCTCCATTACATGCGGAGTTGTAAAATATTCTGTGTGCCAGACTTTCGTTGATTCCAAAATAGCAATACATCCTACCTTCAAAACTTGGTGAAAGGTTCCCGACAACCAATTGGCTGTTTTGTTTACTTTCTAGCGGAACAAACGAAACTCAGATTGAATTTTTGGAAAGAGCGGCGCTGGTCCAACTTTTTGAAAGGAATGTATCCAGAAAATTTTGATACTCTTTGGTATTTTCAGCTGTTTGGATGATCCAAAATGGTTCATGGTTTTTTCACCCCAAATTTGGATGTTAAACCCCTCCCCCGACCGGAATGTCTTCACAGGGGATCTTCTCACCCCGGGGGGGCCGGCAGGACAACCGTCGATCCAGAGACCTCTTCCTCCGTCACAACAGGTGATAGCGTGGCTATGGGATTGATGGCTGGAAGAAATTGAAGACCGAAGACTACCACAATACCATTCGATAATATTATAACAACATATAGCAACATGATATGGCTTAAAACCCATGAAATGACGGTTTCCTAAGTCATGGAGGTACCCCCACATCATACAATTTATTAAATTATGACTTAGTATTGAAAGGCATGGTGACTTTGGGATCCACCATTTCAAGAAACCACCATTTGAAGACCAGATTTTCTTGGCACGCGGATTGACTGGCCATTTTGGTTGTGGGGTTCCCTGTGATTAGACCAATGCGTTACCAAGGGTGGTACTTGGTAGAGGTGAAGAGCAACAAAGATGAGAACGAGGTGCAGAAAAAGTATGCACACATACCATTTTTAAAATGAATATGCAAAGATAAATAGGTAAATGCTAGAATTTAGCCATTTAATGCAATTTTATATTTATTTTGTATGTTTTTTTAATTATTCAGATGAATGGATACATAGATAAATGAATATATGAATAATCAAATTGCCAAATGAACAACGGGTAAATAAACAGACGCACAGCACCCACACACACACACATATATATACATGTAGATAAAGAAACCATACATACGTTCATACGTATGTTACATACATGCATAGTACACACAGACACACATAGAAACCTACGTGGTTGTACAGATCCGTACTTTCTCTGCTTTTATCAATCCCGATTGGCCCGAAAAAAAATCGATTCAAAGCAGGTTGCAAGGTCAAAGACCGGCAGACCTCTTGACAGAGCGGCTCGGAGAATGGAGACTTGAAGCTGCAGACATAATTGTTGATTCTAAATCAATCTTCCCTGTTCTTCTGGTTTTTCCCAGCTTCATCGTTGAACAATTGTTTTTTAGGGGGTTTGATGATATGGGGTTTTCTTAAAATGGGGAATCTCCAAGCAACAGTAGTTGTTTCAATACTAACATGGCCTAATAAGTTGGATGGTTTGGGGGTACCCCCATGACTCAGGAAACCTCTACAAAACGGGTTTAATGCCATTAAGCTCGTGTAAATCCAAGATAGAAATAGTTCCCAGTGCACAAGATATCAACTTACCTCATGCCAGTCCCATATGGCCTAACACCGAGCCGCAACTTATAGATGACAAACTACTCCAAAGTGCCACAGTGCCACAGAAACGATCCCTTCCCTGGCAAAAGGTTTCACGTTTGTTGGTGAAATCATGTCAAATCACACTTGATCAGTTGCCAGTGGCAGGAAAACTTGAAAGGAAAACCGGGATGCCGAGAGTTCGATGCGTACATCTATAGATCATATTTACCCTCTGGTAAACGTTTACATAACTATGGAAAATCACAATTTTTCATGGGTAAATCAACTATAAATGGCCATTTTCAATAGCTATGTTAAATTACCAGAGGGTAATATTTCTGGATTATTTGATGACAGCCCCTTTCCATCAATACACACCTCCCATCTCCCTGTTCTGGATTCCAAAGAGCAGGAATTTCCAGTAAGACTTTCCCCGACACTGATTTGCGTGGGGATGGGGTCTTGATGGGCACTACCATGAGTCCCTCACACTGATGATCGCAAGGGCAGCTGGCCTAAGACATCTACCACTTTCTTGTATCCTCAGGACTACTCTTAAGAGGCCCGTCTCACGGCAAGCTGCCTTTGCGGATGGTTTTCTCAACATGAATTTTAAAGTTCCGACTGCAGGCCGGCAGGCCAGACCCCAGACCAGGCCGCGTGCGGTCCATCGAAAAGAGCGCCTGCACCATACGCCGTCCGGGGCTCGTGTTGCTGGGTTGATGTCCCTGGCAGATCCTGGCAGGTACGGAGCGCAGGAGCGCTGTCTGGGAGAAACCCTTCACGGACCTGGGATGATCGGCCAATACCTACAACGGAAGCAGCTGAATTGATTTGCCGAATTGATTCCGAAGAGTGAAGAGTTTCATCATCAAAGATTCCAAAAGTTACGAAAGATCTAGAAAAGTCATGAAAACTCTTACCATCCGATAATTTGTTATACTGGTTGGTGGTTTGGAACATTTGGATTATTTTAACCCATATGTTGAGAATAATAATACCAACTGACGAACTCATATTTTTCAGAGGGGTAGGTATACCACCAACCGGGATTGATCGAACTAGATGATCCACCTATACCTACCAAAGAATATCCCAATTCTTTGTCGCTTACATGAGATGCCTATGGATCACCATAAACTACCATCAAGTCACCATTTAACCCGACTAAATCCATTAAAATTCCTATGAGGATTTCGATTAATCAACATGCCCTGAATCGCCAACAATTAAAGCACCATAAAATCCCATTAAATCACCATTAAATCCCTTGAAATCACTATAAGATCCCATTACATCCCCATAACATGTTTTAAATCACCATAAGTTTCCACTAAATGACCATAAAGTCCCATCACTACAGGATCCCATTAAATCACCATAACATGTCCTAAATCGTGCAGGAGAGAGTTCGCGTGGCCACCAGGTTCGACCGGCAAAGCGTCCAGGGCGGCTGGATAGTTGAACTCTTCAATAAATCCTGGCGACATTGGGAACATCCTGAAACTTCCATATTCTATCTCCAGGATGACGATATACATACATATACTATATATATATGATTCTCATTTTACAATGGTATAATATAGACTTTTCCCCAGAACATACGATTATAGATTTGGTTAACTATTCATGTATGCACCTATGAACTTCATAATCCGTTTGACTAATTGATCTATCCATGCATGCCGAAATCAATAAACATGTGCAGGGTATTAAGATGTATTAAGACTAGCCATAGATCTTACGGTTGGTATCCTGCATTTTTGATGGGGGTTTGTCCGCACATTTCATGGTGTTTTGACTCATTCGTCATATCCACATTTCATGGTGTTTTGACTCATTCGTCGCCTTGGATGTGCTTGGAAAATGTGAGAACCCCAGTAATAAACCTACCATTTGTGGATGGTGATGGCATACCACTCATAAATTGCTCTTTTTTGGGTTGGTTCGGTTTATGACTTGACGAATCGGTGGAGCTGTAACGAAGAAAATTGATGTGGGTAATGCACCTTTCTGCGTGACTGCGTGCATGTGTAGTCATGTTTGCATGTTGGCATGCATGCATCAATGCATTTTGAAACGTCAAGATATTGCCATTTAATTCGGGAAGAGCTGATGTCAACATCATCGTGAGAGTGACAAGGAGGCCGTCATGATTGACAAACATTTTCTAGTTGCATTCAGAACTTTGAAGCCGCGATAAAGTCCGACTTTAGGTCAGTCTTGGCCAGTCTTGGCATTTCGGGGCACACCTGGATGGATCCAGATTTCGCATTAAACCGCTGCCATTTTGGTTCAGGCTCTTTGGCAGAACAAAGGGAAGAACCGTTTCTGTCAGGGCCTGGGCTTATACCCACTGCTTGGTTGCATTTGCAACCGAATTTCGGAATCGGGCAGCCCTTGCCTGGCCGCCGTGGAGTGGGTGGCTCAGATGGGACAACTCGGTTGCGGTGGCACAGGGCTGGTAGGGTGTGGCAAGTCCTGGTGCAGGTATCAGGTCATATTGGCCCAAAGAGTCATAACCGGAGTGTGGCATATTTGATGTTGGTATGTTCCTATTTTTTCAGCTTTGATTGATTTTCGGTTTGGCCCTTTCCATTCGGCATTTTATGGTAAGCCGCCTCGCCAGGAAATTCGATTTGTCACTTGGCAGCCTGGGACCAGAAAGTGGGGTCCAGTCTGGGGAGTTGCGGCTTTGGCGGATCATCCCAGCTGGCAAAGATGCACCAGCGTGTTTCCACTGAACATCATTTAACATCATCCGAGACTTTTCTGCCTGCCTGGTGCATAACTGTTTATAACTCTTCAATGCCCCAGCCTTGGACGATTTTCCAGCTCACCAAAATGTATATAGATCTCTTCAATTTTCCACTATTGTATTAGCTATTGGTTATATAATTACCATTATATACCATTATATCATATATACACCAGATATCCAATTCGATTGTTATAACAATTTATATTATAATAGTTGATAATACCAATACAATGGTAACAATTGATAATTTATAATTGATAATATATATATATATATATTATCATAATTGTTATGATGGTAATATACCACAATATATTTGACAATATAGTTATAATTGTTATGATCCGTTGCTTCGTCCTCTGGGACTGCCCGCTTGTGCCCAGCGTCTTAGGTATTTTCCGCACAGACGCTGGGCGTGCGAAGTCAGGGCGTGGATCTGGGCTGATGCTTGGTCTCAGCACCAACAATACATTCATAAAAAATATAAATACATTTGCACATGTTCAATTCTATTTATACTTTTTAAATATTATATTTACATATACTTTACTGTAGTATGATGACTGTGACTGTATGATGTTATTTACATATAGTAACTATAGTATAATTCTATTTATTCACAACCATATGATGTTCTTTACACACACACACATATATATATAATAGTAATTCTTTGGGGTTTTACGAATTTGGTATAATGTGTGTAAAACAATTATAAACCACCCATTTGGGAATGGTTGGAATCCCACCTATAAAAATGGTGATGACTGGGGGATGGTTTATGGCATTGTTGTACCCTCCATATAGTATGATGACTGTATGACTCTGTGTGATCTAAAATGATGCGCGGCTGAGGTTCCCTTCCACGGCGCCAAGCCCGCGACCGTTGGCTGAAGTCCTTCTGCCCTCCAAAGACCGGCATGTCACCAAGGCATGGCGGTCACCGAAGACTCTTCTGAGTGTTGGGGGCATGGTATTTTAATAGCAGCTTATGATAGATTTATATAGTACATACCCATCTAGTAATAGGATGTAATAGGATTTATAAGGAATTTTATGGGACTTCAATGGAATTTAATGTTTTTTTTTGGGATTTGATGGTGATTTAATGGGATTTCATGGGGATTTGATCGGAATTCATGGGATTTTATGGTGATAATTAGGGATCCAACCAACAAACATGGTGATTTTCCATAGCTATCTATGTTAGTTTACCGGATGGTACTAGCATTCTGGGAATGATAATCATAATTATAATTGATTACTATTCTTGTAATGTAGGTGTAAAACAATCATACACCTCCGAGTTTGGGAATGGTTTGAATCCCACCTATAAAACTGGTGATGACGGGGGGATGGATGGTTCATTGTTTTACCATCATTAATCACATCCCCCTAATATTAAACACCACCCAAATGGTTCCAATTATGTGGAAATTCCCTATTAAACAATGGTTTCTAAGGGGGTGTTTAATATTAGGGGGATGGGATGAATCATCATAATCGGAGTTATTTGAGTTGAGATGGCCCTGGCCGGTCAGCAAAAGCAGGGCTGCGGCGAGAGCTGCAAAGATGCTGGTGCTGAGCCACTTGGCTGCGAAGCACCTGGCAACAGTAAGGCTGGCGAAGCCAAAAATTGGTCGTTTATCCTCTGGTAAACATTTATCCTCTGGTAAACATACAAGAAACTATGGTTTTTGTATGGGTAAATCAACTATAAATGGCAATTTTCGATAGCAAACTGTTAGTTGGCCAGAGGGTACCAGCCTTGCAATCCTGGAATGGCGAGATTTTTCCAAGCCAAACATTGTACTGGACTATGTACTGGATATGTGGCAGCAAAAAATATTGGTGGTTTCGAACATGTTCTGATCCCAATACGATGACGATCTGGATGGGTGTTGCCATTTTACGACCTCAAGGGCATTTGCTCACAACTGGCGAAGTTTTGCCCAAACCCCACTTGAGCAGTGCCCAATACCAAACACCAATAGGGTTACACATATTACCCAGCTACGGTATACTGGGATTTCTACTGCCGAGGATGGGAACCCTATGATAAAAACAGGGCAGTATCCCTTTGAAGCATTGGCTCCAAGACAAGAAGTGGATGATGGGAACATTGACGGTTGACACCCAAACATATCTGGGGATAGCCAGTTTCCAGTCGATTTTCCTTTGAATTCTTCACGCCAGTCCATTCATTGGATTGTGGTTGGTGAATATCCCCATTTTTGATGGCCCTAAAAACTGCTGCTGCAATCATGTTGAATCTAATTTTATTTTTGGTTAATTGGTGAATATCTCCATTGTTGATGAGTTAACCATGGTTAAGCCCTAGATATTGCTGGTCAAATCCATGGTTAAATCCCATGGCTTGCGGATTGCCTGGGGTTTTTTCTTGGATTTTGGGCCCCGAGGTCTGTTGCTCTTCACTGCTTCGTGGGCATCTTGGGGGCTCCGGGGAGGCCCGGAAAGAGAAAGATTTGTTGCGGACAGCGGAGGTTTTTGGCTGGTGGATTTGTTTGGGATCCTCAAAACTCAAAACGGGAAAAACCCCATATAGTCATAAAGTAATTAGTAGAGATAGATGGGATGGATTGAAATTGGATTAGATGAGAGAAGATAGGATGAAACATGATGAAACAACAGAACCGCATGCACACCACCAACAAAAAGGCAGAACATGCAGAACAGACTAGGAGCCTGTGCAGTGCAGGCCCATGTGACCACTATGACCGAGCTGGGCTCGGCTTTTCAGCAAAACATTTGGACTGGCTATAATGTGGTAAACCCAGCAATAAACGATCCCCAATGAATCTCCAATTTTGCCATAAATGGATGATACATCAAACCATCCCTCATGGCAGTTGAAGAATGTTATCATTGGGTTTGCCACATATGTTACACCCATGTTGCACCATGTTAAACCATATAACAGCCATGTAAGGGCCCGCTAGTTGTGAACCAGGTAGCAGTTCCCCTGGGTCACCGAGCTTGGCTGCGAGGTCATGGGAGTGGGGCCATGGATATTTCACCAACAATGGGGGTCTTTGGCGATGTTCACTCAACAAGATCAGCTTTTTAGAGATGAACATAGGTGAACTAGCTAGAACGGCTTGGGGTTGCTATGAAAAGAATTCGGCGTGCTTTGACACACATCACCGCTGGGTCTGTCCGAAAGGCTTCAGTGACGTATTTCCTCAAGACTGAAATCAGGGTCCAAAAAGTCAGGTTGCACCTGGCACTGTCCCGAAATTTATCCGGCACAGAATGGGGCTATCTTTTAAGCTTCCCCGGTGGCCAGGAGTTTCCTTTTGGCTGCTGAGACTCCGAGCCGTGGGCCCAGACATGGATCGAATGGACATGGCGTCCTTGGTGGCTGTCAGGTTCACTTAAATAACTGCAGGACTGGTATGGACTGGTCACTTTGACCACCCATTGGTTTCTGGGCTTTCTGAAAGTTCCTTGATGCTGAGCCATTCCTATTTTCGGCTTCGAGCCACATTTCCAACCCAGAAAAGGTCGAACAGCTGCCGTCTCCGAGGCCAGGTGGCCCCGAGCCACCCAAGTCCAAGCACAGAAGCTGCACCCTGCGAGTCACTTCTGAAGGACGGCGATCCTTCCAGAGGCCAGGGTTGGTTCCCTTGAAGGGTGGTGCCACCGAATCGAAGGTATGGCCAACATTTCCATTTCTTCCCCTGTGACATGGCAGAAGACGCATATGTTCCAACAAAAATCCCAAAAAAAGTGGGGATCCAGGTCACTCCAGCAGCTTCTGCGGATGGGCGGCTTGGCGGAAACGCCGTAAAGGCATGCAAAAAAAAACAAATGCAAACATTGAACAGTGTGATCTTCTGCGATTATATCTACTTGAGGATGATTGTATACATGCATATATATATATAAGTTTATTTATTTATATATATATATATATAAGTTTATTTATATATATATAAGCGTTTTTTTTTAAATATAAATATATATATATATATATATGTGCGTGTCAGTGTGTGAGTCTATGTAAGCACCCATGTTTTTCAAAGCCAACATCTTCCAACAACAAAGCGTCTGGCGTCTTTTTCCGTCCCGAAATGCCCAAAAAGCTAGGCTGTCAGCCTCAGCATTACGGGTGTGGTCCTCACTTTTGCCTCCCGTGGCTTGCTCCATGCTCCTGGAGTCATAGGAGAAACGAGTTTTTGAGCCCCCTTGGGGTGGTGGTGCTTTTCATGGGGAAAGCAGGGCGTTTTTCTTAGAGAAAATGAATATAAGCAAGTGGAACATTGTTTATACATATAATTATGGGGATGAGGAGGAGGAGGAGTAGGAGGAGGAGGATGATGATGATGATGATCTCAAACCAATGGAACATGGCTATGTCTATCTAGGGAAAATCATGAGTTATCCGTGGATTTAGGTTTTTACAGGGGAATTCATGAGTTTATCACTAGAGAAAATTGGGGGAACTACTCCCAACAATGGCTATTCGCTAACCTGCGTCAAGGTAAGCGCCGAGCCCGTGTTCGGGGTGCTTGGCGATGCTTGGAGCACAATGGTTAGAACAGGGGGCTCATCCGCCAAAACATGGTGGAATTACAGTCATTGATTTCATGGCCGGTGAAAATTTGGGACTTCCAGGGTGGGAGACCCAAAAAACAGGTCGGTGAGGTGGTGAAATGCTGGTACATCCACCTTTCCGCACTGAGGAAGGGCTATGAATGCAGTTGCCCTTGGGATTGCAGCTGCATGCGGCAGCGAGTTTTGGTTTGTTGGTAAAGATTCCACAGATTTGTGTCATGTCAAAAGGGACCCCTGAGATTTCCCTCGACATTTCGTTTCAAACAAGTGGTTTATGTTTCTCTGGGATCGCGGGGTTGCAAGAAATCCATGGCTTCTGGTTCCCGATCCTGAGAATTGCTCTGCCCGCTTGTTGGTCGCACCAAATGCTTTGGAGTTTTCATTCCCGTTATGTCCCGTTGCTTCAAACGGTTCCTGTTGCCCACAACACTTTCATTCCCGTGCACCAAACGTGCATCCGTCCGTCCGTCCGTCCGTCCGTCCATATCCGTCCATCCATCTCTGTACAATGGCAAGGATCTGCACGCCCAGCAAGTGACACTCATTATTGCTGTAGGTATTGCAACATATTGCCAACATATTGCAACTCATTCAGAAAGCCCACGTTTTTTTTCCTTTAAATCCAGGAATCCAGGAATAACGAATAACATATTGAATCATACTCATCAAAATCATGGCAATGGGAAATTTCCCAATGGCAAGGCACGACTGCGTTACCCTGAGCCCAGGTGGCTCGGTGAGCATCATGGGACCCAATGGAGTATACAACGGTACCATAGATCCTACTCATCCCTACTCAACAAGGGGACGGGGAAGACTTCTATCCTCTTGGGGTGATTTTCGGGGTCTGTGTCAGTTGGGATGGCAATGTCCAAGAGAGGAATCATGAGCTCCCGAAACATCCGAAAGCAGATCTGGTCGTTGGGGTGGAGTGATCAAATGACGGGGGTTATGAGCAACAGAAGGTATAGAAGTCTACGCTGCAAATGGGAACAGAATTGATCTACAAAGAGTGAGGTAAAGTGCTGCAGATGCCATAGCTGGTGAGTACCGCATCCTCTGGCGATCGTGATGTATCTAACTGCCGAACACTGGGATAACAGGGAAAACACCGTTTTCTGCAAATCCAGGTTGAGGCAAACGGACATGTCTTCCCAAAGATGCTCTGATAGACAGATAAGAGAAGACACGATAAGATCACATCAGATCAGATCAGATAGATAGATCATGATAGATCCACAGATCGATTGTTTCGTTTGGCGTCCTCATTGGACGGCTGCGGACCGTCGAGAGCGCGAGAGAGAGAGAGAGAGAAGTCGATCTACCAATAGATAGATCATGATAAATCATGATCGACCAATAAATAAATCACAATAAATCAACAAATAGAGAAGTTAGACATCCAGTTGGTCATATCCCTCTTGACCCCTCTTGGTCCTTTGCCGAGTTCGCCGAGCTCCTATGCGGCGGCTCTTCTGAATCCTCCAACACTGGACTTCTTGTGTCGCTCGCAACGGTGGGCTGAGGACATTGAGGACATGGGGAGCTGTTGAAGCATGGAAGAAGCGGGTGGGTCCTCAGGGTGGAGTCCCCAAAAGTGGGGAGAGTCTGTGGGATGAAGAAAGAAGACATAAATAACTCTAGTAAACTCTAGTATATCAGGTATTACCCTCTGGTAAACTAACAGTTTGCTATTGAACATGGCCATAGAAATAGTGGATTTACCCATTAAACATCGGTGATTTTCCACAGCAAAATGGTAGTTTACCCGGAAGGTATCATGCCTGGCCCGGATCCAGCCTGGTGAACCTTGGTGAAGCCGAAAATAGCAGCAGCATCTGTAGCTATAGCTATGGACGCGAATTGCTCCAAATTTATAGGAAAAATGCATGAAAAATGAATGAAGATGACATAGGTTTTGACAAAAATCCCCATTTTGGATTTCCGAATCTGAACATTCTTGGCCCCCGGCCAATGGCCTTGGCCTTGGAGGATTCTGACGATGAGTTCAAGAGGAACGTGGACGGCACGGCGATTCAGAAGACCCGTTCGTTGCCAGCGAAGCGCCTTGGACCGCTGTGGGCTGGTTAGATATATACTTAGCGTATGGGCCCAAATGAAGAGAGAGAGAGAGAGAGAGTACTTAACCGGAGGTTTCTCGAAAGGCTATGCAAAAAGAGGAGGAAGGGAGGATTAAGATGATTAAGCGGTGAAACTAAGCTTGGGGACCAGATAAGACCAAGTTGCCAAAACAAGAAACACACAAGATTGGGCCGCCATTGCTGCTCAATCCCTCAAGAGGGATACCTGTGGCATGCTGCGATAGAAGTTGGACTTACTGTAATATCTCGAGAGGATCTTGGGAGGTTTGAGATGGTTGATTGAGCACCCAATGATGAACAAATGTCACCAGAACCTACCAAATCAAGAGCGAACCACCCGCCACAGCATTTTTTGGTCTACTGCAGATACCCCACTGGACCAAGCATGGCATGTTTTAGAATCGCACTTCGCCCTCCCAAAAAATGACATGGAAGTCCAAAATGAACCTGTCGCTCAGGACAACATCCAATTCCATCAGAATTCGATTTTAGGTTTCTAGGGTAATGTCACGCCGTGTCGCAGCATATCCCCATCTTTGGTGACTTTTCCATACTTTTCAAGTGGGAAACTCAGCACATCTCAGCACGAGGATGGTGGGGGCATCTGGCTTCTCCTCCATCTCTGTGCCTTGGCCCGCTTCGGTTTCAGCATTCTGCAGCTCAGAGCAATCACGGCCATTCAAGGACTCGGATGAGGAGAGGATGTCTTTCTCTAGCCGGTGGCTGGGTAGCAAAAACGATGAATTCACTCGGATCGGATCGGCCCAAGGGCCGCAATCAATGTGGTGCCCTTGGGGGTCCGGGCCTGCAATTTGGATGTTCTGAATTTTGCTAAGAGACGAGAGCTTCTCAGACTTGCAGTTCATTGGAGAAACTGTGAAAGCTGTTGAAGGTGTTAAGATTTGTCAATGCACCTTCGTCTTTGAAAAGGGCTCAACTGGTTCAATGTTGAGTAATGTCAGCCCGGGATCAATATAAACCTTGACTATGAAATTATCGGGTTTTCATGGGTTTTCCCCAAAATAATGATAAAATGTGATGAATTAGTACAAATTACATTCAATTACTATTTGAATTGGTACCGCTTGGATGCTTGTCGAGGCATCACATGGGACCGCATCAACGTGCGCCTACTCTGTTGCAACGACGTCAAGCACAGACGCGCAAAGGCTGTGAGAGCCGGCCGTTCGAAAAAAAAATACAGATATCAGACCTGGCAATGGGCCGTATTTTCATGAGGGACTTGATTATACAGAGACTGTGGATGTTCGATTGCCAGATTTTACTATTAACAGGCATGCAGCATGCCAACTTTGTAGATTTTGTAGTGCCCCACTTTGATGAGCGCGCAGTTGTGTTACAATGCCTGGAAGCCAATTAGTCATTAGTCAAAACACCACTGCTTCACAACTTCCATGAGGGTCAAGCATCCGTTCACCCAAAGGTTGATAGGTCGATAGGAGACACAGAGATCAACAGATCTGAAGGATGATCCTGCCCCCAGGATGGACTGCTGAGCCTTCCACAAAGCCCGGGGCCCGGACTAGGGCGTGCCAGGGAGGTAGGCGCAATTGTCGGAATTT
>Ga0126342_10010300_pt1 | contig 16721 bp, 12 predicted proteins | sample Cyp1metagenome_FD_92528 | JGI IMG/M metagenome (GOLD analysis project Ga0126342, IMG submission 92528) | Coral microbial communities from Lord Howe Island, Old Settlement Bay, Australia - Cyphastrea 1 metagenome | ecosystem: Host-associated > Invertebrates > Cnidaria > Coral ... | reverse complement strand
TAGATAGATAGATAGATAGATAGATAGATAAGATTAGATTAGATTAGATTAGATTAGATTAGATTAGATTAGATAGATAGATAGATGGAATGGATAGGATAGGATAGGATAGGATAGGATAGGATAGATGGAATGGATAGGATAGGATAGGATAGGATAGGCTAGGATAGGATAGGATAGGATAGGAGAGGAGAGGAGAGGAGAGGAGAGGAGAGGATAGATAGATAGATAGATGGATAGATAGATAGATAGATAAGTATGCAGATATACAGATTAATGATGGAATAGGTCGGTAGATAGGTTGATGATGGAATAGGTAGGTAGATAGAAACAAATAGCTGGATAGCTAGATAGCTAGAGAGAGAGAGAGAGAGAGAGAGAGACTCAGAGACTCAGAGACTCAGAGACTCAGAGACTCAGAGACTCAGAGACTCAGAGACTCAGAGACTCAGAGAGACTCAGAGAGACTCAAAGAGACTCAGAGAGACTCAGGGAGACTCAAAGAGACTCAGAGAGACTCAGAGAGACCCTCAGAGACACTCAGAGACACTCAGAGACACTCAGAGACACTCAGAGACACTTGAGACAACTCAGAGACACTGAGAGACACTCAGAGACACTCAGAGACACTCAAAGACACTCAGAGACAGTCAGAGACACTCAGAGACACTCAGAGACACTCAGAGAGACCCAGAGAGACTCAGAGAGACTCAGAGAGACTCAGAGAGGCTCAGAGACTCAGCTCAGAGAGACTCAGGGAGACTCAGAGAGACTCAGCTCAGAGAGACTCAAAGAGATTCAGAGAGACTCAGAGAGACTCAGAGAGACTCACAGAGACTCAGGGAGACTCACAGAGACTCAGAGAGACTCAGAGAGACTCAGAGAGACCCAGAGAGACTCACAGAGACTCGCAGAGACTCAGAGAGACTCAGAGAAATTCAAAGAGACCCAGAGAGACTCACAGAGACTCACAGAGACTCACAGAAACTCACAGAGACTCACAGAGACTCACAGAGACTCACAGAGACTAGACTCAGAGACTAGACTCAGAGACTCAGAGCCTCAGAGCCTCAGCCACCTTTCGATCCATCTTTGGGTTCGCTCTGCCATCCATGCATCACAACAACGAAACTCTCCTATAGGTTTCCTATCTTTGAAACTTCCGCCACCGCCTTGTGCAGTACTACTGGTATTGTTGAGAAAACATACCCATGCACAATGTAAGGAAACAAAGTAAAGCATGTGTTTCATGAAACGACCCTTCACCAAGAGTGTCGCAGCATCTCACACCTAAATATGCATCTATCCATTTTAAGTTGTCCCCAAAAAAAACATAACAACTTTTCCCCTGTTCGGATACTTCTGCCAACATGTTCCACAAAAAGGCCCGAGTCACAGGGAGGGCACAGCTTGGTCAAGTGTTCAGTGCCCTCCACCAGCTCCGTGCAGATGCGTAAGGCGCAAGACGTCGTCAACCTGGGTTTCTGCCAGGACCATCACTGGGTGAACAAACCTCGCTTAAGCCTAGTTCTGCTAGTTGCAACCTTTGTAACCCCCTCGGTTGGGGCTGATATATATATATCACTTTCACATACTCTACAGATCTTTTAAGGTATACCTGGCAGGTGTAGGTATTTTGCGCGTAACACCTACTAGTAATGGTTAATTCAAACACACAGATGGGGTTGTGACAGGCTATGGAAATCAGGGGCTGCAACCGGAAATAAGTTTCCAATATTTGGTATATTAGGACGGAAATCATCTTGAGGTCGAGGTCCAGTAGGCATAGGCATAATATTTTTGAGACAGAGAACAGGGCATCGGGCAAAACAGCACAACCAGCCCCAGCACTTGAATGCGGCAGAGGGAAAAAAAACAGTTTTGCAAAGGGAGAGCATCCACAAATGCCGGAGTTTGCGTTACCAACTACATAATTTCTTGAACCACTGGGTAGCTCTCAGTCCAGAATGGATACCGCCAACCACGTCCAACAGCTCAGAATATTTTCAAATGACGTCGGGCCGGATCGCAGAGCACCCGAGATGATCCCGGGGGGACCCTATTGGAAACCATTTCCAGCTTTATGATGCTACTTTTGTTTGGGGCTAACGTGGCTAAAGTCGCTTTCGGAAACTGATTTTGCAAACCATCTATGCAACAACCTTTGGATGGTAATCCTCCGTTTGAAAAAGCACTTGGAAAGGGACATCTATGTCTATGTATATATATATATATATGTGTGTGTGTGGTGGCATAATATGGAACTGTTGTTTGGTTCCCTCACATGGTTTAGTTGAATCACCACCTTTGGGTTGATACCTCCATTTGCTGGTGCTACGGAACAAACATCGTCGTACATAATAACCATGACTGGGATGAACCCTAGTTACCCTAGCTGCGTATCGGGGCAAATTACCATTAATTTTAAAAGTTAAGCTGGTATGCTACCATTTTAGGGACGATTAGGCTGCAATTGACACAGGTATTGATATAAACATATATAAACCCCGTTGCCTACACCAGCTTACAAGCTTACAAGTTGTAAAAAAAAATCTATTAATCCCCCTTCGAATTTCAGGGGAGATGTTGTGACCCTAACTCCGTATATACATCACATTACATTACAAACATTACTCACAAGCTAAGGGCTATAGAATGAGGTTGCTGGGCTGCACTTTTTCCCAAAAAGGCCTTAGCTACGAAATGCCCACCATTTTTTTTAAGCATCCAAAAGAAGGAAAGTCATGTGCTACAAAATGCCCCTGTCATTTTCAGCAAGTCCAAAAGGGAACATCCTTTGCCACAAAATGCTTTTCAAAAAGCATCCTTTGTTTCTGCACTTTTTGCTCGTCATCTAGAAGCATCTTCTCGAGCCACTCAGCGCCTCTCCCGTAGGCGTGCACCCTACAAGGTTTTTACGTTCTTCGTCAGAGTTCTTTTGTCGCAAATTTAAGCATATATTCTGGCTGTTCCAGGAAGTGAGGCCAAAGAGCTCTATTCAAAAGCGCGTATGTTACAAAATTACTGGACCAGGACTTGGCGAAGCCTTTCCGTACAGAAGAAGCGCTGGTGGCTTTATATTGCGTTCTTAGTCTGCTGCTTCCACTGTTCGACACGAAATGTGCATGGGTGAAGAACGGTCGATCCCAAACAAAGCAATCTGAAGCGAACCCACGTAAACCACAAGAGCGCAAGAACATTCATGAATGCTACAGAAAGCAAGCAAAACAAAACAAAAGACAAAGGCGGGATCAACAAATATCATCACGCAAAGAGATAAAAAAAAATCCGCTTCTGTAGCTCGACAATTCTTTTGTAGAGGCGACACCCGCCATGTAGTTTTCGTGGCCAACAGTGAAGCAGCAAACATTGTTTTAAAGACTGGTCTTTGGGGAGAAAAAAATCAGTCACCCCATGTCACCCCTAGAGTTTGGTTTGGATAGAATGTTTGCTCCGCGTCAAGCTGTATGTGAAATTCATGTTTATACACTGCTGCGCGGTGAATTGTTTTGATATGCATCCTCAGTCCGCGTTGCCAACATGGCATTGCGTTCATATGTAATGGATTGTAATGGTAAATTGTCCCGATCAAAGTCCTTTATGTGAAAGGTGCCAATTTGAACATCTTCTGGCAATTCCAAGAGATGGGTCCAAAGAGCTCTACAAACGGTTTTTCACAAGCGCGTATGCTACAACATGACCCGTGTGCCGTTCCTCGCGACACAAAAAAAGAGCGCACATACACACACGCACACCCAAGATAAAAAACATAACAGAACAAATAAATGTGCATGCTTTGTCAAATCATTCGTCCTTCTGCAAAGTGTTTTTATGTGAGGGTTGCAGAGCACAAAGGAAGGCCAGTCATTCTTATTTTGTGCCTTTTGTTCTCTAAATTTTGCAGCACGCCAAATATGAAGCCGCACGCCCAGGATACGCCCAGAACCTTTAACTCCAAATTAAATGTAGACAAAAACAGAGCATGTGTTCTGTGTTGTTCTCAAGGACCCCGAATGATACCATGCAAATTCCCAACAAAATGCCTTCGTTGCTTTTCAAAGCGAAGATTTGGATCATATTCTGTTGCTACAAAACCTCCGTTTGATTTTGATCAGCCAGTATGAAGCTTACCATGTCTTCTTACAAAATGCCACTGCGATTTCTATGATGGCCCAACATGCTTAAAATGATTCCTTTATAAAATGAATTTCACAAGTTTACGCTACAAAATTTTGGACCTGGATTTTATGTCACCATTAGCCCGACTAAAACGGAGGCCTCTGTAAGAGGCACAAGGCCGCACACCTATAAAATGAATTCGAACGGGGGATATCTATTAAATATTAACCAGTCACCTATATTCACCTACCAATGTGGGAAACAATCAAAAAATATAACGATATTTCATGTTTCTTCATAGTTACCTTTAATTGTATACCTAAATTGTACGAGTCAAGTTGAATATGTCATGCTAACCGTATCATTGTAACCACTTATGACTCCTTGGCCCTTATCTCCCCTGTGTCCCGATTTAGCTTCCTTTGTTACCACAACAAACCCTGCGCTGCGGGTGTCGCGTGACAACTTTGCATCCGTATCGTGTTTCTTTTTGAAGAGATCCAGGAAGGGTTCCTTGCAGACAGCCAGCACGGCATCACGCACCACCGTCCTGGGTTTGAGTCTTCACCCCCGAGTGACGCGAACACCCGGTGGACGATGTTGGGCATCTATTTTGCGCCACCCCTTTTTGTTGTACAAAAATAAGGCACTCCCAAAATCCAATTGTTTAATTTTGCAACAGTAACATGATCATACGTAAACATTCGCATTAAAATGGCCAATTTGGGTGCGTCTGCAAAAACCAGGAATCGGGGGCAAGACTTCCATTGGATAATCCTGCCTTGGATGACACTTCGGTCAAAATGACCTGACAATCGGCAAAGCCATAGGTGGAACCTATTCTGGCACTGATCCATTTCTATAAGGTGGGGCCCTCCAGCTGTAAGTTTTTTTTTTAACCCATGTAGTATAACGAGCCTAGTCCAAGAAGAAACAAATCACCTTGGCTATCTAGGAGGCCCCGCCTAGTCGTTCACTGACAGCATTACCTCTCTTTTCCATGACAAGCCCCCCGCATCCCCGAGCCATCTCCAAGTCCCAACCGAGGCACAAAGGAACCCAGAGACGGCCCGGAGGCCCATCGGAGTCGTGCATTTCCAGCGCTGCTGCCCGCAGGATTGGTAGCAGGGCTTTCTCCTCGCGGACCGTTGAATCGAAGTGAGGGGTTTATAAGCAGGGAAAACATGGGCAAACCATCAACCAAACATTGAGATATAAGACGATCGTACAAGCAATATCAAAGCGATTCTTCGAACAATTTGACATTAATTCCAAGTCATTCCACTATGCTTCCAGCCCACCAGCTTAACGGATTCGTCATGGTACTCCACAACCTGATTCTATAAAATGTTTCCAGCCCACAAGCTTGACGGATTCGTTATGGTACTCCACAACCGGATTCGTTATGGTACTCCACAACCTGATTCTATAAATCTATAAGCTGGCACTGCATCTTGTACTGATGTGTGCTTATTTTCAACCATAAAGTGATAGATATTTAAAGACACTGATGGAAATATCAAACTAGTGAGGATTATCCACCAACTGACCAAGCCCCCAAACAAGAGCCACTCAAATATCAGGGGGAGATGAAGAGACTGTAAAAAAACCAGAACGTGGGAACGAAAGCCAGCTCTCATAATGAAAGCCCCTGCGCACAGCAAATTTCCTGCGCGTAAGACCTGCAACATTGAAATCCTCCAGTTGTAGCGCAGCCCTAACTGCACAGAAAGTTTTGCGGCAGACATCCTGAAACTCTGCTGGTGGCTTACGTATCCTCAGTCCCTCGAGCAACATTTTTGTTCTCCATCTATATTTGTTTAACTGGCGAGAAACCGGACTGACGGGAATCGATACCCTACTTCAACAAATTTCCTGCGCACAACACCTTCAAAAATGGAATTCCTCTGTTGGAGCAAACCCATAAGCATCACGACTGAGAGCATTAAATTTCTGCACTGAACACCTTCAAAATTGGAGTTCTCCAGCTGCAGTAACCCTGCAAGCATCACGACTGCGCGTAACACCTTCAAAATTGGAGTTCATCCAGTGGTCACCTTCCTAAAACTCTGTTGGTCAGCTACGTATCTCTAGTCTTTTAAGCAACATGTCTCGCTCTATCGATTTCTCTGACTGGCTACTTAGCCCACCGTAACATCTTCAAAATTGGAGCTCTTAAAAGGAACACTTAACATAAGCTCAACATGGCTCCAATTGAATATGGCCCCTAATTACATAGCTTCCAAGAGCCTAACATGGATCAACATAGACCCAACATAGGCTCCATATATCTCCATACACGCCCAACATGGTCCCGACATGATACAAAAACGACGTGTTCCTTTTGGGCCGGGTAAAGGCTTAAAAGGAGCACGCCGTTCTTGGCTTAACATAAGCTTCATAAGCTCAACAGAATATGGCCCAAAGAAAGCCTGCAAGAGCCTAACATGGATCAACATGGGCCCAACATAGGCTAATAGGCTCCATATGCGCCCAACACGGTCCCGACATGATCCAAAAACGACGTGTTCCTTTTTGGCCGGGTAAAGGCTTAAAAGGAACACGCTGTTCTTGGCTTAACATAAGCTCAACAAGGCTCGAGTATGGGCCCAACATAGCCTCCAAGAGGCTAACATGGACCAACATAGACCCAACATAGGCTCCATATATCTCCATACACGCCCAACATGGTCCCGACATGATCCAAAAACGACGTGTTCCTTTTGGGCCGGGTAGAGGCTTAAAAGGAACACGCTGTTCTTGGCTTAACATAAGCTCAACAAGGCTCGAGTATGGGCCCAACATAGCCTCCAAGAGCCTAACATGGATCAACATAGGCCCAGCATAGGCTCCATGTACACCCAACATGGTCCCGACATGATCCAAAAACGACGTGTTCCTTTTTGGCCGGGTAAAGGCTTAAAAGGAGCACGCTGTTCTTGGCTTAACATAAGCTCAACACGGCTCGAATATGGCTCCAGCAAAGCCTCCAAAAGCCTAACATGGAACAACATAGGCCCAACATAGGCTCCATATGCGCCCAACAGGGTCCCAACATGATCCAAAAATCGCGTGCTCCTTTTGGGCCGGGTAAAGGCTCAAAAGGAAGACGCAAACCTGGCTTAACATACGCTCAAAATGGCTCGAATTTGAGCCCAACATAGCCTCCAAGAGCCTAACATGGATCAACATAGGCCAAACATAGGCTTGATATACGCCCAACATGACCCGACATGATCCAAAACGACGTGTTCCTTTTGGGCCGGGTAAGGGCTTAAAAGGAACACGCTGCTCTTGGCTTAACATAAGCTCAACATGACCCGAATATAGCCCCAACATAGCCTCCAAGTTGCCAAGAGCCTAACATGGAGCAGCATAGGCCAAGTATAGCTCCATATACGCAGGTGGCACCGAGCCTCTCAGTTGGCACGGCCACTTGCAGCATGGCAACGGGGGTAGTCACAACGCAACAAGGTGTGCTAGCGCTGCTGACTACTGTCACTATGCGTGCAACCAATAAATCAGAATATACGCCAGAAGAATTTCTCAGCCTATAGCAACCCATCTGTCTACCATCCTATCAACCTATATATCTATCTCTTACTCTATCCACTGGTCCATGTCTCCATCTCACATCAAGCGCGCTAGCTGTCATCCGCTTGTAGCCAAAGACAGATGACGTGACGATCTACTTTCAGCACAGGCATGGCTGTATGTCAGCTTGTCATTGCAGCCTGCTGCCGACAAAGCTTCCATGACCTGTAGACATCTAGCTATCTATCTAGCAACCGACCTATCTGTCCAGCCTTCCGTCAAGCCATCCATGCATCAACATGACTTTCATTGTCACTCACTCACCCACTCACTCACTCACTCACTCTCTCTCTCTCTCTCTCTCTCCCGCTCCCTTCTTGATGCCCCCATCTCTGCATTCTGCATCTAGGTAGCTATGCGAAGCTCGCTGCCAACAATTCATGCTATCTGGTGCTTCTGGCCCTACTCGGCAATTCTCTTGATCTCTTCATGCATCCCTCAAGTAAACTATGTATCTATCTATCTAGCACGGAATCCACTCTGAGTGCGGCTTCTTCTTAACATCTCTCAAGCAGCGCCTGCATATCTAAAAAATGCCTTTTGTGCATCTGGCAATCGGGCTTCACATGATAGCGTCCACCAGAAGCAGCCAGATAGACTGGGCCGAAAATTGGTCATCACAAGAATCTTTCTGGACTGAGGCTGCAAAATTTTGGAGGCTTTGGAAACTTTGCGATCACATCTTCACTACGAAATCCACATGGTCGGCAGAGACACTTTACAAGTAGGCTCCCCGTAGCCAAGCCTATTGCGAAGGCAGCCGCCACAATCCCCTCCAACAGACCCATGTATCTTGGCACCCGAGATTGCAACCTAAATGCCTTGAACCTTCTACAAAATGGTAGTTTGGTAGTCAGAGTATCATGGAAATGCTTGTGGCTGCGATGGCGCCCCTCCATTTTGTAAACAGATTGTTTGTTCTGGATGGTGCCGGCCAGCAGCGCCAGGAGCATGAAGCAAGCCATGTGAAACCACAACATGGCAACTCACTGGTGATCTGGGGCTTTGTGGAGCTGTCTCTGGTGAGCCCTTGAAAAGCGGCCGGCAACCTCCCTTGTTGAAACATATTCAAATTGTTTCAAATTTGTGGGCGCATTTCTTGTTCAATGGATTGCAGGAAGCCATAGAGCATCCTCTATCTGGATTCTGCGACGGGACCCGGTTTTCTTGTAGCTCCTCGAATTTGTGGCCTCGTTTATGCAAGGTCGCAACCGCTTGCATCACCATCGTCTCAGGTGGAAAGCCAATGGAACACATGGAGGGCCGGGATGTGATGGAATCAATTTGAATTAAATATGTGGTAGGAATATCATGGCGATTGATGGCGATTGTATATGCATCGCGCTGAGTAAGTGGTTTGGAAGTCAGAAAAACTCTTCATCTAGCTGGGTGTATAGCCCAACTCGGGATAGCTATATAATTTTGTATGTTTTAATCTCTTCTCCCTAATGCTAAAACTCCACCAATTAATAAAAATAGGAATGGATTGGCAATTTCGTTTTTTTTTGGTGGGTTACAATTGCGTTCTTACTTGTGGTAATTGAAAATCAATAGGAGAACTGGATGGTGAAATAATGGCTTGTACCCCCTATTAATGGAAATAGGATCACACCTAATGTTTCTTCTATTAGGGTCCTAATGATTTCCTGCCTCCCTGTCCCATCTGCTAAGTTTTTGGCAACTTTTATAAGTATTTTTGAGGGAAGTGATGCATTTGGAGTAGCAGCAAGACTTCTGGCAAAGTTTTTTTTTAAATAAGGATCTTCCTAACAGGGGCTGACCTTACTCCAGCTAGGTTTTTGGCAACTTTCATAAGGGTTTTTTAAAGGGAAGTGGTGCATTTGGAGCAGCAGCAAGACTTCTGGCAAATATTGTAGGTTGCTAAAACTAATGATAATCTCTGCTCTCTTATACGAATACAAACATGTAGGCCCCTAATACCAAATACCCGTAATAATAAAAATAAACCACCGTGTTTACAATTTGGGGGGTTGGTTTTAGTATTAGGGAGCAGAGATTAAGTATGGTGCAAAATATTCTTACAATGCCTGGGGTGCAGGCAAAAACTACCTCTAGTTGCCCTCTGGAAATCTAGGCTAGTGGTTTTGATTACAATAATGCTTTCCGACTCAACAGTAAGGAGTTTCCGGAGCAGACAAAGTCTAGAAACGCGGCAGCTGCAACATTACAACTGAAAACCCTATGAAACTATCGGTTGGTAACTGGAAGGCGCCCATCTCCACACAGGTAAGGAGCCAAGTGAATGGCACGGGTCAAACATCTCAACATTTGGAATTCTCACTCAAATGGGATGATCTGCGCAAAAAAAAAGATCAAACTAATCCAAACTTGGGCCTTAAGATGCCTTAAGTTTTGATCGTCTAGATCCGTGCCATTGAAAAACACCGAGTAGCCATCGTAAACGGCGCGATGCTGCGCAGAAGTTCGGGGGTGTTAGTGTTTCCGCCGCACAGCTTCTGCAAGGTATTCTTCGGAAGGTCTGTCACGGCAGGGGACATCATTAAATCGTGGCAAGGCACCCTTTAGCTGTTCGGGTTTAGAGCCCCATCTATGAAAAATAGCAACATTTGGCGCATATTGTATCTGTGTGGGGTAATTACCGATATATTCAAAATCATTCAAATATTTAATGGAAGGATCTATGTTCGACATGTCTTTCTTTGGCAAGGTGTTGAATGCCGCAGAATGTTTTTAATGGTGAGCATTATCGCTTTCCAAGTCTCAACATTATTCAAACAAATGAGACCACTCGAATACCCTGTTTCATTTTTTTTTTGGGGGGGATCGTAGCCGAAGATATACATACAAGGTTGACCCATATTTAGAGCTAAAGCACATGCAAAGCCAAAATAAGCCAAATGCGCCATGTGAGGGGACGAGGGCCATATTTACAAAGGCATTTGCAACTTGATTTAGTACGCTTAGCTCTGTTAAACAAGGAAACCCACGGAAAGGAATAGACTCCATGCGGATTCCTTCGAAAAAGGCCAACTTGAACTCCAAATTGGATGCAACCTCCACTGATGAGTGACTTGTTCAAACATATTAAACAGCCAGGTCCCACCTTGATGACATCTTTCCGTGGTCTCTCCTTAGTGTCACTGCCGTGTGCTCCGGGGATGGAAAATTTAGAAACATGGCCGTACTGCAGCTAAGTGTTCAACGCTGTGAAGTTCTGCAAAGTTAAAATTCCCAGGGTAAGGCACGCATTTTTCCTGATCAACTTGGTGCCTTCTTTGGAAAAACAAGCCCCACCATCTGTGGTTTCTATGGCTATACCTGTTTGACCCATACCAAAACGTTCCCTCCAATGAACCCAGTTTATATCCGCTAATATCTGATCACCATGTGTGTATCCTCATCTTTCTTGGCTTTACCGCCGTGCGCCGAGCGACACAGGACGGCTGGCCCACACTTGCACATGATAATTTCCTATGAAGTTCGGACCCGTGGCACGGATAAAATGCCATTGGATCAGTGTGAGTCCCGATGTTTTATTCACCCTGGTGAATTCCCAAAACGTGACAGAAAAATATCTTGCCGAGTCCTTCGCCATCCCATAATTATGAGACGGTGGCCGTTTCGTCATAGCTAAATGGAAATCTTTATGTGCAATAACTCTACATCATTTTCTCGTTTTTTTGGTTTCCGTTAACCCTTAGGGGCAAAAACGAGCTGGGAAATCACGTTTTGCCGCGCTCTGTCTCAAGCCATCACCTGTGACAACTCTCAGCCTGTTTCAGCGGGTTGTCCTGGCCATTCTCCCACTGCCACTGGTGAGGCATGGTGAGACCGTATCTTCCACGAAAGAACATGTTTTCCTTTTCCCCAACAGCGTAGGCTTGGGGTCTCCAGCCATAGTATAGAAGGTTCGAAGCAAGTCGGAGCAGCCCGAAATCCCATGACCAAAGTTCCCAAGCAAGGGTTGCCAGGAACAGGTCCCAAACAAGGGTTTATTATATTTGCAAACAAGGGCTGTGTTCCCAAATCAGGGTTCCCAGGAACAGGTTCCAAAGCAAAGATTCCCAGGAACAGGTCCCCAAGCAAGGGTTCCAAATCAGGTTCCCAAGCACAAGGTTCCGAATAATGGGTTCCCAGCAAGGTTCTCAAGAACAGGTTCCCAAGATTTCCCAAGCAATGTTCCCAAGCAAGGTTGCTGCTGCTATGTTAAGAAGTTCCCAAGAACAATTTCCCAAGCAAGGTTCCGAATGATAGGTTTCCAGCAAGGTTCCCAAGAACAGGTTTGCAAGCAAGGTTCCTAAGGGTTCCTAAGCAAGGTTGCTAAGCCTTAAGAAGTATATACCGAAGAAGAGGTTTCCCAGCAGGGTTCCCAAGCAAGGTTCCGAAGCAAAGTTCCGATGCGAGGTTCCCAAACAAGGATCCTAAGCTGGGTTTCTGAGCAAGTTGCCAAACAAGGTTCCAAAGCCAAGTTCCCAAGCAAGATTCTGAAGGCAATGTTCCGAGGCAAGGCTCCCAAGAACAGGTTCCTAAGAATAGGTTCCTAGGAGTAGATTTCCAAGCAAGGTTCCTAAGAACAGGTCCTAAGCAAGATTCCCAAGCAAGGTTCTCAAGAAACGTTTTCAAACATTAAGCACAGGTTTTCAAAAACCTGTTTCGCAAGGAAGGTGTCCAAGAAAAGGTTGCCAAGCGGAGTTCTCAAGCAAAGGTTCCCAAGAACAGGTTGCCAAGCAAGGTTATGTGCAAGGTTCCGATGTAAACAGATGTTGATCAAGGTTCCCGGGCATTGCTCCCCGGAACAAAATCCTCGGAGCACTTTTCCATGAACAGGTTCCTAAGCAAGGTTCCAAAGAACGGGTTTCTGAGAACAGGTTCCCAGGCAAGGTCTTCAAGAGCAGTTTCCCAAGAATAGGCTGCCAAGAACAGGTTTCCAAGCAAGGCTTTTGGGGAACAGATTCTGAAGCAAGTTTCGCACCAACCGGTGTTCAAAAAAGTTTGCAAGCAACGTGTCCGGAAGATGTGTTTGGGCAAGGCGATTTTAAAGCCAGGTAACTACCCAAGAACAGATTCCCAAGAAAGGTTGCGAGGAACAGGTTCCCAAGCAAGGTTCCGATAAACAAGTTCCCCATCTACCCTCAAGCAAGGTTCCCAAGAACAAGTTTGCAAGAACAGGTTCGCAAGCAAGGCCCCGAAAAAAGGTTCCCAAGTAAGTTCGATGCAGAAGTTTTATTCGGACCAGGTTGCCAACAACAGATTTCCAGACAAGGTCCGCAAGCTAGTTTCTGAGCAGCAAGGTTCCCAAGCAAGATTCCCGAGCAGAGCAGGCTTCCAAGCAAAGTCTCGGAAAAAGAGGTTGCAAGGAGGCTCCAAACAACAAGTTCCGAAAGCAAGTTTCGGAAGCAGGGCCCCCGACAAAGTTTCGGGTTTCGGAAGAAGAGTTCCAAAGAAAGGTTCCCAAGTGCAGCTTCCCAAGCAATGTTGCACACATGGTTACCCTACACTAATGCAACATTGCAACAATACAAACAGTTTCGCCATTTCCATCAATCTACGTATAAACAGAAGCAAAAAAATAACATGCTGGTTTTCGATGCATTTTTTGGCTTTGACAGTGGTGATTTTTTTTTTGGGCGGCATTGCTCTTCACCGCCAAGTTGCTGCTCAAGAGGGACAGAAGAGCGCAAAAATCCTTCTCTTGCATGCTTGTAAGCGGCTCCTGCCAGCGTTTTCGCAACTATAGATATGGATAGACATAGGGTTTCGCCAACATGTGGATGAAACGATTTATGGGGATATCATGGGGGGTATAGCAAGAATATGATGGGATTTACCTACTTAACAGTATTTTTTTGTAAATATCCCATACATGTATGCGATATCAAAAAATATTTATATAAATATATACAACTGTTAAGAGTTAAGACATACCAGCAGAAAAATCATAAAAGCACATGCCAAGGCTCTTTCTTGGGCAGCAGTCCCGGCAAAATTCTTTGCACCACCTGGGCGAACCCGAAGTAGTCAAAATAGTTTCTGGTTCAGCCACCACTTTGAACCATCAAAAAAAACAATTGGGGACTACCCTCTGCTAATTTGACATACGTGACATAGCTATATGGGACATGGCCTTTTTATAGGTGATTTACAAATTAAACATTGCGATTTTCCATAGCTATGCAAACTTGCTCAAGGCCATACTGCCCCGTTTGCATGCAGGGCGTTTTCCGGCCTGGTTCCGGGAGGGTGGGGAGGTGGGTTTCGGGCTGGTTCCGGAAGGTTCTGGTGCGGGTTCCAGAAGTTCTGGCGCGGGCTTGTGTGGGGAGGTTCGGGACCCTCCCGTGCGGGTTGCGGGCTTGCATATATTGATGACACTTAAGCTTAATGAGATCCATTTCCCGAATGTCCACTCAAGCAGGATTGGATGAGCAAAAAAATCAAAGAGAAGGCTGACTGCAACTTGGAAAGAAGGCCAATCCCTAGGGTCAACTAGCCCCAGCAGTCCCTGGCAACAATTGGCACATCCTTTGGCGTGGTGAGGAATTCTGGCAACCTTTTGGGGGGAAGATGGCCTTTGGGAGCAAGAAGGTTGCAGGCACTGAACTTGTACCTGGGTATGCGCGCATGGCGCCGCACATATATACTGTACCGGCCAAAAGGTAATTGTTAATTCTTCCGACTTAGCAGAGCCACAGTCCAACTTAGCAGAGCTACACGCTGAAAGATTTTGTTGTACATTGTTTTCCCCGTGGCTTTCATGGAGGGCAGCCAACTCCCCTGTAGCCTTGCACATCGAACAGCCATCATGATATATTGCACCAGGGTCCTACAAGGCGATCCTGATTTTCAGTTCCTTTCCTGGGCCGCCAGGAAATATGTCATATCGGCCTTTATCTTTCTTCTCAGTCTTCGGCATTTTTTGGGAAGGAAGCTCTCCCATGCTCGGAAATCCATACTTTCTGTGCAAGAACTGCGCAATCTCACGCCGCTGTTCTCCCTTGCCCCGAAGGCCGGACGGCTTCTGCGTGTTGGATAATCTGGCAGATGCTCGGATGCTGTGGCATACTTTGTCCTCCGCAGACATCGCTCTGAGAACTTTCAAGCAAAGGGCCCAACCTCCAACCCTCGAAGGGGCTGAGCGCATGCTGTGCGAACTTGTTTTGCCATGGATCGGCAGCCGCGACAATCAAAATGGGACAATGTGTTTCACTCTTGTTGAGCTCACTGATCGTGCAGCATGCAGCAGGACTAGCTTTCTACTGTTGAAGCTATTTGCAACAAAAAGGTTTTGTCACCAGGTAGGATTAACAGAGTCGGCTTCAAAAGGACAATCTCTCTCATGTTCACCAGCAAAGTCTGGCACAAACAAAATTTTCAAAATCAGACGTTCAGCAACTTCCAGGATGACACTTTGCACAAATAATTTGCACTGAAAATCTCTCCAGTATCACTAATGTTTTTTGTCCCTTTGCCAGGCCAGGTTCCTGGATGCATTGTTTCCGGCAAGAAGGAATGCTCCAACAATGCTTGAAGTCAAGACCCCGAAAAATTCAGGGTAGGGAATTTCAAACCAGCATTGAGCCAACCTCGACATCTTTTGTCTCACTTGGAGAGGATTTTCCGCGGATGGGTTTTCGGGAAGATGAACACAATTCACGATATACAGGCAATTCGACAGTTCATCTCTACGCTGACCAAATGACAATCATGTCCACATCAGTGACATTCAACACAATATAATTAATATACGTATATTTAAGTGTGTATATATGAATATATAAATGAAGATGTGTGTGTGTGTGCGTGTGAACATATACAAATTCATGACGTGTCTTAGTGGACAACGCATTAGTTTATGCAAGTGCATCAATGCCATGGACAATGGGATAGCATGGTGACAGTGGTCCCGGCCCATGTGCTTGCATGTGCTGCGTCCGAGGGCCTCGAAATCCTCTTTCTGGTCAGCCTTTTGTCGCCTCTCCCTCTCTCGCACGTCCTGGGCGTCCAGTGGTGTTGGAGTTGCGTATCACGTGCGGCACGCTATGATTGAAAATGTATACCTGGAAGCCCAAGGCGGCAGGCGCTCTAAAAAGTGTCATCCAACGAAAGTCGATGGTTTTTAGTTCTTTCGCCCAAAAGTCGATTTTCTCTGTTTTTGCGCATACCCTATGCACATCCATTGCTGGGTGTTGTCCGCCAATTTTTCCGGAGTTGCGCTCTGCTTTTGAGCCACTATAGTCGGTTGCCGGTTGATTTTACTCAAAACTGAAAATTGAAAAAAGATGTGAAAAAAGGTGAACAAGTGCCGTGTTTTTCCGTATGCGGCGCGCGTATCCGCGTTCACCCGAGGCTCTGTTCACCGGTTGATCACCAAAGTCGATGGCTTTTGTTTCAGGCGACGATTTTTGGCCCCCGAAAGTCGATAGTTCTCGCAAAGGCGACAGGAAATTAGAGCAACTTTGGGGTTCCAGGTATATACTTATTATATACAGTTTACTTGGCTTCATTTGCATTCATGTCATTCATTGCATTCATTTCATTCCCTCATTCATTCATTCTTTCATTCAGTCAAGCAGTCAGGCAGTCAGTCACTCCATTTACTCATTCAGCCATCCTTCCATTCTTCTATGCATTCATTCATTTCATTTCAAAACATTCCATTTCATTCAACCATTAATTCATCCATTCATCAATTCATCCATTCATCCATTCATTCATCCATCCATCCATTCATTCATCCATTCATTCATTCATTCATTCATTCATTCATTCATTCATTTCATTCATTCAACCATTCATTCATTCATTCATTCATTGATTTGCTTCATTCATTCATTCATTCATTTCATTTCATTTCATTTCGTTTCATTTCATTTCATTTCATTTCCTTTCATGTCATTCATGTCATTCATTCATTCAATCATTCATTCATTCATTCATTCATTCATTTCATTCATTCATTCATTCATTCATTCATTTCATTCATTCATTCATTCATTCATTCATTCATTCATTCATTCATTCATTCATTC
>Ga0126342_10010299_pt1 | contig 16722 bp, 14 predicted proteins | sample Cyp1metagenome_FD_92528 | JGI IMG/M metagenome (GOLD analysis project Ga0126342, IMG submission 92528) | Coral microbial communities from Lord Howe Island, Old Settlement Bay, Australia - Cyphastrea 1 metagenome | ecosystem: Host-associated > Invertebrates > Cnidaria > Coral ... | reverse complement strand
TAGATAACCATAGATAACCACAGATAACCATAGATAACCATAGATAACCATAGATAATCATAGATAACCATAGATAACCATAGATAACCATAGATAACCATAGATAATCATAGATAACCATAGATAACCATAGATAACCATAGATAACCATAGAGAAATACACCAACTTCGCGAACATTCATCCCAACCTCCCGTCCCATTCCATCGTCAGGGTATCAAACTTCCAGGCTTTTATGGCATAAATTATCTAGGTTATATAACTATAAAACAATTTTCTAAATAACTATGGGTTTCAACATTAGTTATGGTTTCCGAAAAAATATTGCTACCCCCAAACCATTGCTTTTCCCATCGATCATAACCAAGAACTTGGATTTGGGGGATCCATCATTTTAGGACAGCCCCATTTGAAACAACCGAGCGGCAGTTCGCCATGCTTACAATCACATGGCTAAGCTGAGAATGCCCCTCTGAAAAAAAAAAAGTTTTTCGTCGTCCTTTTATTGCCGAATGTCATCTCCCAGATTCCTCTGTTGAATCCGTTGAAGTGACGCAAAAAGAAAAACATAGACCAACCATTCACGGTTTTGAACCCACCTTTCTTATAAAGGAACTAATTAATCACATCCCCTACCCCCTAATATTAAACACCCCCAGAAACCATGGTTTACTAAGAGGATTTACACATATTTGGTACCAAAAAATATGGGGTTGTTTAATATTAGCGGGATTTTTAGTCTAGTTCCCTTCAAAAAAAAATGCCAAACCTACAATGTGGGGCCCCCCAGTTATAAGTTGGTTTATAAACCCCAGTAACTATAGTTATAACTACCATAAACCATAGTTATTGGAGTTTTAAACCAACTTAGATATCTTGGGGGCCCCATCCTGTAGGGTTACTTGCTACTCACCAACCTTTCACGGCGTTCCATGGGCGTTCCCCCACCAATGCCGCTGAGCCACGGTAGTCGTACTGTTTCTGCCACATGTTCACCGGCTGTTCGTCGTGCGTCCAGACCCCTGTCAACCTGAGAAAATGGCCGACCGGCAAAAAGGGTCCCAAAGTGGAAGAAGAAATGCTGGAAAATAGCACCAAGAAATGGAAAATGCTGGATAAATGGACTACAAACAAGCCAAAGATAGCAAAAACATTGCAAAAACCAACTAACATAGCTAACATAGTGATGAATTGAATAAATTGAACCTTTATCTATTTTTTGGGGGGGTTACCATAACCTGAAGGAAGGCCACCCGTTTTCGCACTCGTCCCCGTCCCCCGCGATGCACCTGAAGTAAGGCCATTTGGACATGGTTCACTTACTAACCAGCAGGTCGTTATAATCTATCCAGAAAATCACATGTGCCATGGTCAAAAGATGGGATGAATGGGTCATCCATCCCAAAATCAAAATCCAAACATCAATGGGCTACACACACAGATATACATATATATATATAGCGTAGAGGGTCCGCATACCCAATCAAATGTTGTTGCAACTTTACATTCAATTGGGAAGATCAACAAAGGTATTAGGGAATATTAAAATCCCATCACCTTTAAGCTTTACATTCATTGAAGATCTTCAATCCGGGTTTAATTCTCCCACCCCCGTTGAACTTCTACATTCATTGAAGATCTTCAATAAGGGTTTGATGATGATGATGATGGTGATGATGGTGATGATGGTGATGATGATGATGATGATGATGGTGATGATGGTGATGATGGTGATGATGATGATGATGATGGTGATGATGATGATGATGATGGTGATGATGGTGATGATGGTGATGATGATGATGATGATGATGACGACGACACAAAGCTCTAAGAAAAAACTGCAGAAAGCCGAGATCGGGGAACATCCAACCGATCATGCCTCCATTCCGAAGGATCCCTAGGGATCATCCTAGACACTGCTTTCTTGAGGGGCGTGGAAATCTATGGAAGATCAAATCCAAGATCAACTTCTACGAATCAAGGGCTTTCTTGATGTTTTAGGGCTTTCTAAGGGCTTAATGAAGGCTTATGAACCATCAAAAACCAGTCAGGAGTGACAAGGGCTCATTTTATGACCCCGGCTTCAACAGAGAAAGTTTATTTTAGCAAAAAAAACGCAATCAAAAACAGAATCACCGAAAAAAAAAACAACCCGACAGGAAGAATCACCAGAAAAAACAACAAGAAAAAACAAAGCCAAAAAAAAACTGGATCGTCCTCAGTTTTTTTTTGTTTGTTGTTTTCTTGTTTTTTGTGTTTTCTTGTTTTTGGTTTTCTGGTTTGTTTTTTTGTTTGCTCTGTTTTTTTAATGAAACCCCATATTCTCTATGCTGTTGGACTCATACGGCTTATTGATCGTTGGAGCTGTTGGCCCTCCCCGGGTTTCATCAAACCGATGGTCTCAAGGGCGCACAAACGATGCCTAGGGCTAGGCTGCAACCTGCTGCAACGCAAGCCGCAAAAGGCTCAATGAAGTATGCAGTCCTACAAGAATGATAGGCTTGCAAGTGTTGACTGCCGGTCCAGTAGGGTTTCTAAACCCATCTCCATGCGTCAAGTAGAGTCTGATTTTCCTTGGGTCTGCAGTTAGATATCAGCAAGCACCCCAACCACATTGCAAACAGTCCCCAGTTTCGTTGGGTGACTTTGGCCGAAATGCTTACAGGAAACCCCGCCGCAAAGCCATCCAAATGCTGGAGTAATTCTCTGGAGTTGACTAGAAGCCACCCAAACTTTGGTAACACATCCAAAGGGACAATTTCTGAGTCAACATCATCATTTTCGAAAATCGATGAATATCGAATATCGATGAAAACCGCATAAATCGTCACATGACGCATGTTTTTTAGCATCCAAAAATCCAAACTTCGCCCCTGCCGTTAAACGTGGCAGACTTGAGCTGCCCCACGGATTAAAGAGCACCGGGCTAAATGGCTCAGTCTTACCTCGGACGGCGGCAAAGTTGATTTGCCTAGGTTTCCACTGATGTTCACTAATATGGCAGTGTGTCAAAACCTTGTACCCCTGGTGAACATCAAAATAGCTGGTAAATGGATGTTCATCCCACTAAAAATGGTATTAATAGGTATTGATTCATAGCCATATGTTAACTATGGTTTATGGTTTATGGTTTATGGTAGATATTTATCGAACTGGTGGGAGTGAAAAAAAAAACAAACAGAACTGGGAATATTCGGATATTCCATTGATACCTTGGGATTCCTAGCTCCGGCAACCCATTAAAAAAAAAAAACATCGATTCCAACAGTTCCAACCTCTCCCAAGCATGATGACTGAGGTTGCTGGAAAGTCGACAAAATGTGCTGAAATTTTGAAATGGAGAACGGCCATATATACCAGACGTAAGTAGCAACAATTCAACATTTACAACAAACAAATTTTGGTCCCTTCATCCAAGATTTCCCATGATGAAATTCTGACCAATAATAGCAATATGATGATGCAATATCTTTTTTCCAATATTTACCATAGAGGTTTTTTTGATATGTTTTGATATCTGAAGCTGCGTGCCGACTGAGATATCCTGAGCTCAAAGCTCATGACTGAAAAACATTTTTCGAGGTGAGAACAAATCTCCGGCACCGGTCCGCAGAAAACGATTGTGAAAAAAACCATGCAAAAAAATGGAAGAATGAGTTGAAAGAGAACCCTCCAGAATTGGCTGAGTTCCAGTAGATGGTTTTTTCTATCCCGTTTCAGCGTTTCCCCACCTCCAAGGTGGCCCTTATGCATCAACCCACAAGGGCAAGCCAATCAGTAGATGTCAGTTTGAAACTCCTTTTTTTTCCGGGGAAAGAAGCGACTGACGGATGGGATCTATCTTCCACTTCTTCGGTACCTTTGGGGGTTGCTAATCCCATCAAAATCCTATGAAAGCCTTTGAAAATGCGATAAGAATCCCATAGGATCCAAAAAAAAGTAGGAGAATCCCAATTAGAAGCCAATAAAACACCATAAAACACCTATCTCATTTGGGTTCTTTGGGCACCTATCATCGTGATTTTTGCACCCATCAACATGGTGATGTTGGGGATGGTGCTTTGTTGACCCATGTTGGGCACGAAAAGCCCAGCAGCTAAACCAGGTGAGGCATCCCTTCCACTTGCAGGGCGACGTCGCCACTGGGGGATTGTCCTCCCGCGGCTCGAGCGGGTCGAACAAATCAGAAGCTGTTCCGATTTATCCGGCCTGGTAAACGTTTAAAAAAAAAGTATAACCATAGATTTGTATGATATTAACCATTAGTATAGTATGAGTATTGGAATAGTATAAACCATATTAATCCATATGAAAACCATAGTACAGGATGGGCCCCCCCAGTGATGTTTGTTGGTTTATAATGGTTTATAAACCATGAAATAATCCCCATGAATACTATAGTTAGATCTACCATAAACCATTGAATTCAGCCACTTATAAACCAACTGAACGCTATCTTGGGGACCCCATCCTGGGAAAATCACCATTTTATAGCTGGGTAAATCAACTATTCTATGGCCAAGTTCAAAAGTTATGTTAGTTTACCAGGCCGGGTATGGGACGCCAAAATGATACATTGATCCACCATTGAGTCCAAAAACATCGGTAATTGCCCTCCAAAAGAAGCTTCAAACTGGTTCCAGACATCCATCTGTGTAATCTGGGAAAGCCTCAATCATCAAAGATACCAGCAGGGTAAACAAACGTGGCAATGAGAGATCCCCTTTGAATGGGTCATTAACATGCATTAACATGCATGAACATGGTAAAATCATCTGTGAATGGGCCATGTTCCATTGTCATGTTTGATTACTAAAGGGCAATCTCATTCGGAGGCTTCCTAACATGGGTGCCCCAAATCATTGAAAATATACCACCATTTTAGTAATCCCTTCCCCCTATCAAATAATAAAAACTAGGGTCCATCTCTAATTTTGGAAAATTTCAGGTTGGCCAATTTGACTTTTAATTGATGCCCTTTAGAAAACAATTTAAAAATAAAGCTACCATTTGTGGGTTTCGCCGGCCCCCTAATAATAAAAACTAGTTAACCGCGGGGTGTTTATTATTAGGGTCAGTGAAATTTTATTTTTTTTTAATGAGAGTTTCAATTTATTAATAGGGTCCGCACCAAAATCCAATTTTTGGCAATATTTTAATTGCGTTATATAAGGAAATGTAATTGAAATTGATTTTGAAATCGAAACAAATAGTTTTCTTATTAAGGGTTTCAATTTATTAATAGGGTCCGCTTCGAAATCCAATTTTTGGCAATATTTTAATTGTGTTATATAAGGAAATTTAATTGATTCTGAAATCGAAACAAATAGTTTTGTTTATTACAGTAAGGGTTTCAATTTATTATTAAGGTTCCCTAATAATAAATACCCCCCTAATAATAAAAACTACCTGAGATGCTTATTATTTGGGGGGGACGTTTAGTATTAGGAAAGGATTCTAGGTTAACCCATGGTGACGACTGGGGATCCCCCATGTTAAGAAACCCCCCATTTGGAGGTTTAGCAACCTTCAAGCTGGATGTTTATCATGACCAAGGCCACAAATCTGACCTAGCCTTCAACTATCCTCGTTTTTTTGGCTGTTCGTGACGCTTGCTGGGGATCCAACAAGAGCTGGGGATGACTAGAAATTAGAATCGAAAGAGTACTTAAATCAATCATAGAAAAAAAACATCTGGGTAGATTTTCCCATACATCACCAACCTGAAGTACTGTTTCGGATTTCAGGCACAGCCTTAAACGTGTGAACGGCACCCGGGCGGCCCGGGCGCACCGCAAACATGGGAGGATTGGTGGCGTTTATTTCGAAGATGTAAAGACCGGGATCAAAACCTGGGGCGCACAGGGCGGGGAAAGCACAGTTTTCGTGGCGCCCCCAATTGGATTGCTAAGTTGGATGGCAAATAATCTCCAATAATCTCCAATAACATCCAATAAACTCCAATAACCTCCAATAACCTCCAATAACATCCAATAACTATATGGTTTTTTCTTGGGAATATATCTATACTTCATAGATCTTCATAGGGTTTATAAACCGCTATCATTGGTGAGCTCTTAAGTTGCTGAAGTTTTGAAGCGGATGATTTTTTCCGGTGGAGGGTCCTCAATAAATTGCTTCCGATTGTCATCGTCCGAGTCCTTGATCTTGACCACGAGCTTTGCTTTCAGAGTCGCAGGCGATCCCAAAAGCACCACAGCTGGCCTTGTCCGGCGGAGGAATCCTGCTGCAAACTCATCTGTGGCCACTCCTCCGGTGGCGTCTGTCGCGGCTCCGGCGATGTCTGCGGGATTTCCCATGGAGATCACGAATCGCCTGATCATGAGTTGTGGATTGAAGAGGAAACCACTAGCCATTGCAACTGTGGGGTAGGGCGCCCCCACTTTATTTGTCCAAAAACTCCATTTCCTCATGATTTCATTGTCATTTTGAGGTCCCACTTCCGGACAAACCCTGGTCTTGTTGCTTAGATGATGTTATATCCCATTGCTATCCATCAACTATATCCCACATTATATCCGCATATATTATATCCGCATTGTTGATGCGTTACAGTGGTCCCCGAAAACATAGAAGAGTTTCTCCAGGACGTAGATGATGTGTCCCCCACAAATTCTAGGTGTCCAATGTTTCCTATCTATTTGGGGTGGCTACACATATGAATTACTAGTCTAACCAGCCATTCGTGTTGTACCTGCGGATCAGGTTAGAGGTTGCCTTTTTTTGTCCGAACATTTAGAAAAAACAAAAACGGTGTGTTTAGCATCATTTTCCCTATAAACATTGCCTCTCAAGGTATAAAAGCGGGTGTAAATCCCTGATTTTCAGAGACACCCAGAATCATTTTGATATATTTTGATTGTGTATCTCACTCTCCCAGTGAATATCAAATAAAAAACATATTATATAAATGGGGTACAGCGTATTCTCAGACACACCTACTCCCTGGTACTTCAACATAGCTCTGGAAAATCATCCTTTGTTTTTTCCGGTCATCATTGAACTAAATGGGCCATGGCTTTCCAGGTCGCAAACTGAGACCTGAATTAACCTGTTGGGATCCCGAGGGTAAATCCCAAAGCCATGGTTCTTGACCAAGTTTCTTGGCTGATTTACCCATTCAAAATGGCGATTTGCTGCAGTTTTCTCTGCCAGGAATTCCCGCAGTTTTTCGAGCTGAAAATCTCCAGGGGCCCCTGCCAGATTTGTTGGCTCGAAACTCCAAGCGCAACTCGCCCAAGGGAGGCGTCAGCCAATCGCCCAGCTGAACGAGAGATGAGTCAGGATGAGTCAGGGATATGATTCGTCCATGGAAATTCCTATAGTTACTGTATAGATACAATGTAATGTGAGGCCTCCCAGTTATAAGTTGGTTTATAAGCCCCAGTAACTATAGTTATAAGTACCATAAACCATAGTTATTGGAGTTATAAACCAACTTAGCTATCTTGGGGGCCTCACATCGTACCTATGCTGGCCTATCCTATACATTGATGACCATCTCCTAAGAACTTGCCAAAAACGCCAAGGGTCTGTGAAACCCAAGTTTTAACCATGGCAATGGGTCTGGGTCAAAAAAAAGGCGAATTTCGCCAAGTTGTGGCCACAATTGGCCACATGGGAAGTGTTTGAAAAAATGGATTTGACTTGCCATGGCAGTACGGTACAAATATGGAGATTCAACCAACAATGGAATGTAATGGTGGTATAAAAGGAGTATAGGAGGAAGATTGACCAACAACACTCAGCACATATTGGGAAAGTATGCAAATGAGGTTATATCTCAGGATATCTGGGATGCATATATCGGATACATGTTGGCAATTACTTTTGTTTCTTGGGGACAATATTGAGATGAGCATTTAAATGTGTTGCTCCAAAAATCAAAAATTGAAATTAAACATCATCAAAAATGGTGCCATTTAAGCTTAACAATCAATAGGTTTTAATTTGGGATACGATATGGGTTGTGATACGGCAATATACTGGGCGAATCTGGTTGATATTTAAAATTACCCTCTGGTTATGACTAACATAGCCATGGTATAGATGGCCCATTTATAGATGATTTTCCCATTAAAACCTCCATTTATAAGGGATGTTCCATGGCTATGTTAGTCATAACCAGATGGTATATATAGTCGGGGGAGAAAAAAAACAATAAATCCGGACTTACCGAACATGGATTTGTTTTCCATGCCTCGAACAGCAGCTCCACCCTGGATCATACATCAATGATGAATACTTCAAGTTCAAAAAGCTTGGTCACTCAACCAGCCACTTGGATTTTCTCCGATTTTCTCGACTTTTCAGCCAGGCACCCAATCGCACGCCGCTAATCGCACCGTCCCCTCAGAATTAACGCACTGTGGCTTCAACTTTCCATAGCTCGGTCTGGATCCGATGTAGTTGTTGACTTCGGGGCCCCAGATAAAATGGACTTAGCTTCACCAGGATGCAGCAGTTTCTTGTAGGTGAAAATAACATGAAATACCCGGCCTGGTAAACGTTTACATCACGCAAAGATCCACCATGCTATCAATGGGTAATACGGTAAATCCACTATTTCGACTGGGCCATGGCTTCAAGTTCGCAAACTGTTAGTTATTACCAGGCCGGGTAAATCATGGTTTCAATATTAAAAACCCTGGTAATTTGATGGGTACCCTCTGGTAAACTAACATAGCTATTGAAAATTGCCATTTATAGTGGATTTACCCATTAAAAATGGTGATTTTCCATAGTTACGTTAGTTTACCAGAGGGTATACTATGTTTGTTGGTTTCCAAATAGATCAGCAAAAAAGTGAGGCCTCCATTCCAGTTTCCAGTCTCCTCTGTAGACTTAGCATGTTGATCCATTTTCGAGGTGAACATAGCATCAAGTGAATGATTAAATATCAAACATATCCAAACATCATCAAACATCTACATCCACATATCTCTGACATCCATGATTTGTTCGAAGGACCATTAGATACAAAATGATACAAACATACCAGTCATCGGATGATTTGATACCGATCTCCGAAACATCAACAGATTTTTGGATCTCTTTTCTAAAGTCTCAAAATGGGGAACCCCAAGTCACCATAGTTTTCAATAAAAACGGATTCAAATGATTGGGTACCCCCCCAGTGTAAGACATCTCCAAGGGAGACATCTTTAGTACGTCACCATGTCCAACATCCCCATCTCTGGGCCTTCTCAAGAGCGGAGATGAAGGAGATGTACCTCCGACTTCTGCGTTGAAGTTGTCAGCTACAATTTCGATGCGATTTTATTTTGCCCCATGATACAAAATCATGATGACAAACAAAAAGGATGAAAAATTGGTCTTTAAGTTACCAAGAAAAATCTGATCCAAGGATATACAAGGTTGAAAAAAATGGTAAGAAAAGTAACTGCCAAGGCATGCAAAGCCGCATAAAACATATCAGTATGACGAGGATGTTTATCTACATACGATTACACCATTGAAGTTTTATACACAACATGGAAAATCAGAGGCATGGGCACCTAGCAATCTGGCCAATCTGGGGATATCTGAGGCAGCTCCACACAGCGCAAGCCATTGAAAAAAGCCTCCTGAAAACAAAAAGATGTGGAGTTTACCCACCATTTAAGTAGATCATTTCCCTAGTGATACCATATGGGTTTTCCACATCTGTATGAAAAAACCGGGTAAATCATGGTTTCCCGATGTTTCACTTATCTACCCTCTGGTAAACGTTTACATAACCATGGAAAGATCCACCATCACCATGCTTTTAAGTTCGGTAAACCATCTATTTCTATGGGCCATCTATACCATGGCTATGTGAGTCATAACCAGAGGGTAATATAATCTAATATCCTGAAATCCCATGTACCCTCTGGTAATTTGACATAGCTAATGACCCATTTAGTATCATACATAGTTGCTTGATTTGCCCATAATTTCCATAGAACAACTCCGGTTTTTCTATGGAATATAGTTCCCATTAACCAATAGATATGGATATATCTACCCTGGTTGGTGGTTAACCATACCCAGACACTTATCATAACCAGACACTTATCTAAACAGATCGTCTTCAAATGACAAGTGCCAGGGCCCCCCGTTTTTGGGGGATACCAAATAGTGGACTCCAGCGAACTGCCCCTGGGACTCCCCAGTTTGGTTGAGTCAATTGGGGCTGTGTTTTAGATATAACTATTATATATCTATAAAGTGTACATGTGTATATATATATATATATATTTATTTATATATATATATTTATATATATATATATATCAATTATGTAGCACAATGGAACCTATATATATATATACTCTGACCACAAAAGTTGATCCTGATTTCAATCATCTCCCGTTTTAATCGCCACTCGCAACAAAATATCCACCCCCAACTAACATAGTCCCTGATTGTCGCTCATGTTTAGAAGAATTCCAAGAGACTCGCCAAGGTTTTTTCTAGAATTCCAAGAAGATTCTTCAGTAGATGTCCAAACAAAACAACGCCTATATAAACTGCCCGCTTTTTTTTTCAAACCACACCCCTTCACCCGATGCGGCGGAAACCGCACCGGAGTGTCAAGGAGGGCGGAGCCGGCATCGAACCCAGCTCCTGCGTTTTTTCAAAACGAGTTTTCTGCGGCAAGACATTGGACATTGACCCAGAAAAAACATGAAAGAACCATGGATTTGCCAGTAAACTAAGTGAACAATGTGGATTTGACCAGCCAAAATCAGAACTTGTTTCACCAGAAATTCGCTTCGGCGGATTTGATTCAGGTGTTCAACCTAGCGCGGCATAGCGCGGCGCCAGGTGACTCAGCCCCGGACCGTCGCGCAGCGCACATGACTGTAGCGCACATCTTCGATCCACTCCTTGGGTCGAATCTGGGGGGATTCACTGAAAATCTTCACAGAAAACATGGAGAAAACCATGGCTTTGCACAGTGCTAAGCAAACCCGGCCTGGTCCAGTGGGGATTTTGCCAGCTATAAAATGGTGTTGATTTTCCAGCTAGCGCTATGTTAAATTACCAGAGTGCCAGAGGGTATACTGAATTATACCATGGACAATATGGGATAATAGGGGATTATCATTGATAAATTGCTATTAAACCATTATTAATATCATGGGCTAATAGGGGATTATCATGGATTATCTGATATATAGGGGATTATCATGTGCTTTCTCAATGTGCTAATTATACCGAATTATACCATATTATACCCAAAAAAAACATGATATGTATAGAAAAAGCTTCGGAAATGATGAATGTCATCAAATTTCAGAGGAAATTGTGGAAAAAGAATAGTTCATGATGATCTGTTGAAATGAAATCTTGGTATATCAGTTTTTTTTCAGACAAACCCAGGCGCCGAATCGAGATTTGACCATGACGAAAAAAGCCCCTGGAGGATCTCAAACCATACCGAAATGGCGATATTATCATTGCTGTCATTGCAAAAAATGTTGAACCAGTTGGCGAATAATCCAAGAATGATGATCATGGCAATGAAATGTGGCTATAGCAAAATGTGGAAATTCAACGAAATTCAGATGATTAAAACAAAGATCATTCTTTAGATGACTCATCGAACATTGAGGAGTTGAAGCACCACCAAATTTCATAATTTTTCGTCAGCCCGATGGACCAGCGTGGTGAGGCTTCCCTGCTTAACATAGCGATGGAAAATCACCATGTTGAATAGATATATAAATCATCTATAAAAATGTAATTTTCAACATGTTCCATTGCTATGCTAGTTTACCAGAGGCTAATTACAAAGCCCCTTGGCCCTTGAAAATGTCAGGCATAATCTGGGACCATGAAACTTGATCATGAAATGAAATATGGTTATTACAGGTATACCGCCAGTGAAACGGGGATGATAATCCGGGATTATATATAAACCGCTTACAGATGCCGCGCTTTTTAATGGCGTTTTTTGTTGGAACAATGGGAAAATCCTCACTGAATACCTCTTTCAGCACCAAGATTTTTGCGGCATTGGACAATGACCCTGCAAGTTATGGACCTATGAAATGGAAAGCACAAGCGAGCCCTGGTTCAAATATCCTTTATCCTGTGGTTATGACTAACATAGCCATGGAAAATGGCCCATTTATAGATGGTTTACCGAACTTAAAAATGGTGATTTTCCATGGCTATGTTAAATAACCAGATGGTAGTACCTTCAGAAAGATTGGGCTGGTTGTAACTAAAGCCATTTTCAGTACCATTGGTATTAAAGGATGACAAAAACTTCAAATACCTCTAGTTTTTATATCCTTGGCGCGTATTTATACCATTTAAAATATCTACTGTGGCCAAAAAACTGCTGTAACGAGTGTGTGACCCTTCGGACTTGTGTCGCTACTTAGCCCACCATGCTCACCACCTAGGTCTGAGGATCATGCGCCTTTGACCCAATAAACCATCCCAGCCAGACCAGCCATGGGGGTCATTAGGTCATTGTAAAATATCCCATTTCGGTAGCAATGGCCATGCATTTTAGGATCCGATTGAGGATGGAGGTACCGAGGTACCGATGCCATATATGGCCTTGGCCTATTTAATGATGGTTAATAGTGGTTAATAATGGTTAATAGTGGTTAATAGTGGTTAATGATGGTTAATCATTGCTATATAATCAATGGCCAATTTCATAAACCACAGTTGGGGATGGTTCGGTTTACCACATTAGATTGTGAAGGCAAAACTATGGCCACAAAAAATGGTCGTCACTCAAAAAAAAACCGTATGGTCTGCTACCAACAACTATGACTTTTTCGGGCATGGAGACTCTTTTGGGATATATTGAGCTTTGATGTGCTCCAGCTGATGTGCTCCAGCGGCCCCCTAACATAAAATCACTAAGTCACTACCGTAGATGGACGAAATATTCAAACCCCTTCTATCCGGTACAACCCCCTCGTCCCCAAAGTTCAATGTTAATGTAACATGAAGTGCATCGGCTCCAATGGACGAAAAAAGTCAAACCCCTAACAATCACTTTTGGTAACACGCGCGCTGAAACATTGAGATTTGGGGGCGCAGGGGGTTCAACATAGTGCGTGCTGCAGGGTTTGAATATTTTGTCCATCTACTGTAGGTCACTACGTTTCCTCTGAAATCACTAAGTCACTAACATCTCCTAACATCAGTCATTGCTGGGTCCAGCCCGGCTGGGTGCTCAGGGCTGGATAGCTGCTGATCTCCATGTGGTGATAAGGCCATACCACCTCCAGCTCCAGCGCCCATCAATGCTGTGATAAATCATGGGATTTTCATGGGATTTTCATGGTTTTTGTCAAGGTTAATCATGGTTAATCATGGTTAGTAATGATCTGGTTGGTGCAATAACCATCTTGAAAAATGATGGAGTTCGTCAATGGGAAGGATGACACCCCATATATGAAATGGAAAATCAAAAATGTTCCAAACCACCAACCAGGTGTGATATATTTTTTGTTACACAGATGGTATAGAACCTCATGAAAAACCAGTGATATGCTTCACCTGAGTTTTTTTTCTCCAAACACAATATAACATAATATAACATAACTGTGTATATTCCATGGCGTCCACAGTCAAACTCACCAGTTGACTAGTTCCATTGCCAATCAAAGTATGGGATCGGTGGATTTCCATCGACTGGTCAGGGAAGAGAAAAGAAGAGTTAATCAATGGATTGGTTTAAAGGAAAATTTACTGGTTTAAGCCCCATATTTAATGGGAAAATAACTCTGGTTTCCTGTAAATTTTCCCTTAAACCAATCCATTGAGTTAAACAATAGTTAGAGCGTTTTCCGAAGCGTTTGGATTTGAAAACTCCCGATTTTCCTTCAGATCGGCTTTTCCTTCAGATCCCGAGTTTAGCCCAAAAAAAAATTAAGCTGCCAGCATCAGCACGTTAGCCAACACCAAGCTGCCAGTTGATCGGATTTCATCCCATGGGGCACAGTTGCAAACATAAGATATCAAGCCAAGAATTGGGTATTACAGCCACCAACTGGTTGGTGGTGCAATAACCATCTTGAAAAATGATGGAGTTCGTCAATGGGAAGGATGACACCCCATATATGAAATGGAAAATAAAAAATGTTTGAAACCACCAACCAGCCAACTAGCAGGTCAGTAGGTGTGATGATTTTTGTTCGCTTCAAAATGAAGCCTCTATTCTTCCATGCAAAATCCTGGCTGGTTAAGAACGGAATTCCCAGCCTGGACTATGATAATCCCCAATACCCTCTAGTAAACTAACATAACTATGGAAAATCACCATTTTGAATGGGTAAATCCACTATAAATAAATGGCCATTTTCGATAGCTATGTTAGTTTACCAGAGGGTATATTGAGTAGTATAATCCCCGAACTAACCAACAGAGATAGATCGCAGCCACTGCTCAAAATGTGTTTTCCTGGTCAAAACCATGGTATTCCTGGGTACTGCTCGGGTCTCCATTCCATCATGGGAATCCACATGTCGATATATCGAATCCCATCGTTGGATGGGAATGTTTGAACCGTGTAACTTGACCAAAATTCATGATTCTCAACATTGGAGACCACGTTTCCGTAGTGATTTCCACCTCATATTAACAACTCAAGTACAAAAACAAGTCGAACCGAATAAGTGTGAGAAAATAAAAATTAGAGCCCCATAATGTTAGTAAAGCAATCATCAACCACCCATATTTTCATTGTTTATACCGTTCATACCACCGCCCATCAGCTCGATGCCATCCATTGTTGTTTTGGACATAAGCGATGGATAAGCAGATGACATCTGCATCCCCGTCATCGAGAGGTTGACAATCCATGAATATCCATACCCTCTGGTAAACTAACATAGCAATGGAAAATGACCATTTATAGTGGATTTTCCCATTAAGAATGGTGATTTTCCATTGCTATGTTAGTTTACCAGAGGGTAGTTTATTTCACATGGTGACTGTTTTGCCCACTTATCACTTGCAGTGCCTAGAGATGCACCAAAAGTGTCGAATGCCCAAAAATTGGGTCTGCTTAAAATACTTAAAACGGCCAATAGCTGGGTTATATATCCCACTAAGATATCGCATCATATTGCCATTGTATCCCAGTAGATCCCTCCTATATCCCAATGTTTCTCCACATATTTGGGTACTTCCTACCCACCGGGACGCCAATTTTTCCGAAGCCATGAAAATCGCGGTTTATCCCACGGGCGATCCCCATTTTTTGATGGCCATGTTGATGTGGAAAATGTCATCAGTCTTCAAAAACCCTCCGTCATTTCATCATACTGGTTGGTTCATAAGGATTCCGAAATTCCCCGATAGGATTGAGATATTCCCCATAGAAATCTTGTATAATCACCGAAGTCATCAACAGGATAGCGGCCACTGCTGTCTTTCTAAACCATCCCAATTTGGCCCCGTTGAGAATTTCAGCGCCTCTAGTGCCCCCTCCATCTCAATTCTCGTGATGAGTTCCACCCACATCCTCAAGCGCTGCTGGGATGCTCCGGAATCCGTGGAGCTGCTAGCACCGTTATGGTGAACGTCCCTGAATCCAACAGATTTGAAATGATGTTTCTGTAAAATGTGAAATACAAAGACCCAGGACATGCAGAAATTCAGGATTTGGGGCTTTGCATTGCGAGAGTCGCTGGTATTTCGGAGGATGACATCGATTCCAATGATGGGAGTGACTGCTTAGGAGGTGAGTTTCCAATCGTAAGGGAATACCATGGAATACCTGATACCTCTGGCTTTTTCATCGCAAGTCTTGATGATATCACTGGTGTTTAGCCATCATTGTGGAGACCAGCACTGGAAATGAGTCACAATGAGCCCGCATAAAAGGAATTTCTAGCATTTCTAGAATTCTAGCCATGTGATTTTTCAATCCCCCATTAGGAATTTCTAGCATTCTAGCCATGTCAATTGATCCTTTCCCCATGATTTATGATTTCTAGCCATGTGATTTTTCAATTGATCCTTTCCCCATGATTAGTATACACCATTATACACCCACATGAAGCCCCATTTGATGTTCAACAGGGCTACTTTTTGTGACCAACTCCACTGCTTTCTGGAAGATCATCCCATGGTCCGATGGTCAATGGATTGGTTTTGTTGGGAAAATATTAACCGGAAACCATCTGATTTTCCCATGAAGATCATGGGGTAAAATCCGGTTAAAAATGTCCCTTAAACCAATCCATTGAATCAAATGTATGGTTAATGAAATATGGAGTAAATATGGAGTGAAGCAATGTTGAAATGACCGGCCATATGATCCATATTTTGATCCCACCATATAAAAATTGTAAATTCGGAAATGGTGGATCCTATTTTTTACTATCTAACGTTACATCATTTGTGTATGTGTTTTAACCAAGTCCCAAGTCCGTTCCAAAGCCCCTTGCGGCCCATTTCAGGTTGCCCTGCCAGATGGTGGCGTTGCGACCTTTCACCGTATCACTGGACTCCATCTTTGCATTCCGCAAGGCCTCCGGACACGATGCCACCGGACACGATGCCCGTGGGACTTAAGGGCATCGTGGGTATATGCCATATTCTAAACATATAGACTGATATACTTATGTACCACAAAACATATAATATATGAATATATATATATATATGTGATTATGTGTATATATATATATTGAATCATATATATATATATATATGATCATACACATATAATC